>ERZ1023843.87-NODE-87-length-18015-cov-9.710356_pt1 | contig 18015 bp, 19 predicted proteins | sample MGYA00380384_ERZ1023843 | MGnify/ENA primary metagenome ERZ1023843 (study PRJEB33179, sample SAMN07448989) | human gut metagenome | biome: Human-gut; feature: Human associated habitat; material: Faeces | host: Homo sapiens | place: India: Bhopal | collected...
ACGCCAACTACCAGCGGACTAGACTGGCGTGCTGCTACCAGATGGCTAGGGTTATTCTTCTCGACAACAGCTATGGCATACGCACCAATGGCATCGTTCAAAGCCTGGCAAACGGCAGAAACCAAGTCCTTGCCATTCTGCTGATAGTAGAAATCAATCAGCTGCACCAGCACCTCAGTATCAGTAGTACTCTTGAACTCATAGCCCTTCTCGATAAGCTGTTCCTTCAAAACCTGATAGTTCTCGATAATGCCATTATGCACCAAAGCCAAGTCACCGCTCATGCTCACATGAGGATGGGCGTTGGTAGCAGAAGGCTCACCATGGGTAGCCCAGCGGGTATGGGCGATACCGACATGCCCGCTACAGTCCTTCTCGGCAGCCATCGCCTCCAGGTTGCTCACCTTACCCTTAGTTTTATATACATTCAGTTGATCCTGACTGTTAATCAATGCCACTCCGGCGCTATCATATCCACGATACTCCAGTTTCTTCAACCCCTCAATAAGAACAGGATAAGCATCATTCTGTCCAATATATCCAACTATTCCACACATAATTATTTACTCTCTACTTTAATCTGTTATTTATTATTTTTTTTCTTCCATTCCAGGAATCTCAGGATGAGCGTAATCTGGTCTTCCCATTTATCGCTCAGCCTCATCGCCTCCTCCTTGCTGTAAGCAGGATGGCTTTTGGTAAATCCACTGAAAATTTCATCAATACATATATTCCCCTCCGTTGCATAGAGGGAATTCACAAAATCAAACATCCGCGCCTCATCACTGGGAAGAAACGATTCCGGACGTTCAGACAACCAAAGGTTGAATTTACTTTTGCTCTCTTTGTTCATAAATTAAATGTTGATTTTTACCTACAAGGTTACCCGAAGCATATCTATAAATAGCTTAGAATCATGGCAATGATAACCGAACACATTAGCCCTTCTGATAAACCATGTTCAACTGGCTGATATATTGCTGAGGTGAAAACTTACTAAAAATTGTTTCTCGTGCATTGACACTCAATTTATTCAAGACGTTTCTATCTGAATTTATTTTTCTGATAGCCTCCACAATACAATCAGTATCCTTAACTTTGATAAATAATCCATTATTACCATCAACAACAACTTCCGGAATAGATCCAACAGGTGTTATTACTGGCACAACACCATAACTCATACATTCAAGTAGAGACATCGGTAATCCTTCAAAATAAGTAGGCATTACTAAAACATCAAGGCTTCGCAAAAAATCACACTTACTTTTTCCAGAAACTAAACCTACATAAGAAAAATTGTCACCTAAAGATTGTTTAAATCTAGGCAAAAACTCTCCTTCTGTTTGTTCTTTTCCTGCAAGAATTAACTTAAATGGGATTCCTGCTTCTTTTAATTTCATGCAACCAACCAACAGTTCCGTCATTCCCTTATTAGGCTCTATGCGACCAAGATAACCTAAGTTCAATGCCTTTTCTGATTTTAAGTTTTGCTCTTTGGCATAAAGCTCAGCATCTTTTAAATCTACACAGTTAGGAAGGCTATAAACATTTTTAGCATGAAAACGTTCTTTCAAAATTGTCACCTCACTATCACTCAAGACTATAAAAGGAACATTCCATGAAAATACCTTTGATAAAATGCCCTTTAAAAGAGCAGGTATCTTAGGAGATGTCAAGAACAATCCTCCATGAATATGTACTACCATCTTATGATTTTTATGCAAAGCATAATACATAAATGGAACATCACGTATGATTGATTTCGCATCAAGTGGGAAATTATAGTGTATTAGCGCATCTGAATGTGCATGAATAAATTTTGTCCATTTTAAAAATGACCCTATCAATTTTGTAATTCGATGCCAACCACCTTTTTCTTTATCTTTTTTTCCTAATTCGAAATGAAGATATTTACAATTAGAATTATTATCTATTATAAACCTAACAACACTTGATACACCACTCACATTCTCTGTAGGATTAAGAGAAGGTGATGTTATAATAACTTTTTGCATACCATTAAATTATCATCAATAAACTAATCTATTTTTGGGTATTATTTAGTCTTTTTTCATGTTTCTCTATTTCTGTAGGGGTAAATCTCATTTTCAACACTTTTGCTGGAACACCGCCAATGATTGAATATGGAGGACATGATTTAGTAACCACAGCCCCTGCAGCAACAACAGAACCTCTTCCTATCGTTACGCCTTTTAATATAGTAACATTAGCACCTGTCCAAACGTCGTCTTCTATAACGACAGCAGCATCGTTCTCAGGCAATTTGTCATTGGAATCCATGATGTATTTACCAATAACATCTATACGATGATCACCAGTAATAATTGTAGGACGAGGACCGAATATCACTTTCTTACCGATAATCAAAGGGGCCTCCGTACAATAGAAAACACTCCCTTTCGGAATGCTTGTATAATCCCCAACACTCATATTCCAAAGACCTTTGAAGTCAGAACTTGACGGACGAAGATATACATGTTTGCCACAATACTTCATTGCTCCTTTATAAAAAACAGCAAGAAGTTTATCATAAAGACAAGAAGGAATAAGAGTCAGTTTTTGCCCCCCGCATAAGTTTGTTTATCTCATTCATAAAGTTATACCATTAAGACTATTTGTCAATTACAATCCATCAATTTATCAAAATAACGAATATAATTAATCGCTATTTTTTCCTCACCATTATTTTCTTTTATTTTTCTGCAAGCTGCTTTCATAGAAACGTAGGTATCCCCCGACATTTTAGAAACTTCCCTTAAAGCATCTTCCAAATGCCCTTGAGGGTATAATATTGCAGAATCTTTTGTATATGTTTCTGTAAAACATCCAAAGTTTGGGGCAATAACAGGTAATTCATAAGCTACAGCTGTTGCAAGTGGTCCTGATTGAGTAGCATCGCGATAGGGTAGTACTAAGAAATGATGAGATGCCATCAAATTTGGAATTTCATTATTATCAATAAAGCGAACTTGAAGATTATACATTTCCGTAGTCTTAAGCAATTTTTCACAATCTGACCAAGATATTCCTTTTCCTGCAATGGTCAACGATAGGTTACGAATGTTCTTTATTCGCAAATTCTCCAACGCTGAAATAAGTAAGTCTAACCCTTTATAAGCATCAATACGCCCAAAGAACAACAATTTTACTCCATCAGAAAACGCAGGTTGTGCGATTGTAGGTTGTCCAAAATATTTATAGCTCATACCTACCATATATGAATCTTTTCCATAGACTTTTTTGAAAAGAGCTTGTTGATTCTGAGAAAAAGTAATAAAACACTTATGAACCTTGATAGACAACCCCTTTGTATATTTGTCTAAAATATATCCAACACCAAGTTTATAACTGTGAGTTTGTGCATCATGTACACCAAGAACTACTTTTTTGCATTTCAATACAAATTTTACAGCTAAACTCCAATAAGGGCTACAATTACAATGATAAACTAAATCGGGATTGATTTGATTTATCTCCTTAGCTATACGTATATAGAACTCCAGATTTTTAGGACTTCTGTATCGAACTTTAGAATCTACTGCATGAAGTTCTATTCCGTATTGTTCACTGTATTGTATTGCCTTTTCTATCGTAATTCGGTTTGTTGATTTGATAGATTCATAAATATAGTACCAAACTACCCGATATTTTTTAGCCAAATACTTCAATACAGTTAAATCTGTATCTGTGAAAAAATCAGGATTCAAATAAACAATAGTTCTCTTCATTATTCTACAATTTCCTTTATTGTTTCCAACAAACCATTCGTTTTGTTCTCTTCCACCTTGATGCTCTTCTTCACCCCAGCATTCTCGCCTGCTTCCACATCACGATGACTATCACCAATCATATAAGATTCTGACAAATCAATGTTGAAGTCTTTAGCTGCCTGCAACAGGAGACCAGGCTTTGGTTTGCGACAATCGCAATCTATTTTGTATTCTGGGCGTTCTCCTTCGAATCCCTTGTCTGGATGATGAGGGCAGATATAAATACCGTCAACATAAGCACCTTCTTTACCCAAGAGGGTTGCCATTTTCTTGTGTATCTCGTTGAGTTCTTCCCATGTGACCTCTCCTCTTGCTATCACAGGCTGGTTTGTGACAACAATCGCCAAATATCCACTTTGGTTAATAAGCTTAATTGCCTCAGCTACTCCTTCAATCAGTTCAAAGTCATCTATATTGCGAAGGAATCCCACATATTTATTGATTGTTCCATCACGGTCAAGGAATATGGCTTTCTGCTTGTTGGTAAGATTCTTTGCCTGAACAACACCATTTTTATAATCAGCCTCAACTTGATGAAAACGTTCAGGAGTACCCATATCCTTTACATATTCAGGACTGTCATAACAGAACATCATGTTTGAGCCACATAAAGGCTTGAGTATCTGTCGGTCCAAGTCAACCTTTCCTTGTGGGAATCCAGACTTTTTGTTGATTTCAAGAGATTTCAAACTAATATCCAAAACCTTGGAATCTATCACATGAAGCCCAGCATTCACACGATTGTCATACCACTGTGGACGTTCATCTTCCTTGGCAAGCCATTTCTCTACATGACCGCTTTTATCTGCAATGATCAATCCGCTATCGTATGGATGCGAGTTTGGATGTGTAAACAGAGTAACAAGACCTCCATGATTCTTATGGAATGCAACCATGCGATTGAAATCAACATCGAATGCCGCATCCGCATTCAAGAGAAGGAAAGGCTCATCACCTATTTTTTCCCTCAATCTAAACAAAGCACCAGCATTGCCAAGAGGAGACTCTTCTACAAAATAATCTATCTTTGCCCCAAACTGACTGCCATCCCCAAAATAGGCAATAATCTTGTCAGCTAGATAACCTACGGTCAAAATGATATCTTTAAAACCTTGCGCACAGAGAGATCTTATTTCTCGCTCAAGGATAGGCATACCTGCCACTGGAATCAGCGGCTTTGGTATGTTAGGAAAAAGCTCTGCGATACGAGTTCCTCTACCGCCCGCCATAAGTATTGTTTTCATACGAGTTTTATTTTGAACACGAATCTCTCGAATAACACGAATTGATATAAATCCGTGTGTTTCGTGTGATCCGTGTAAGTTTATCTATTTCCAAAGAATTTTTCTTCCAACATCAAGCACAAGCAATGATATACAGGAAGATGAAGTTCCTGAATCTTATAAGTCTCAGTCTCTGGGACATGGATACAAACATCTGCGAATGTTTCCAACTTGTTTTCGTTCTGACCTGTCAAGCCAATTACCTTCAATCCCTTAGACTTTGCAGCTACTGCTGCATAAAGAATATTCTTACTATTACCAGATGTTGAGATACCCAAGAAGACATCCCCTGCTCTACCCAAACCATTCACCTGCTGGGCGAAAATCAAAACAGGAACAGCATCATTCATAAATGCTGTAGTTAAAGAAGGTTCTCCCACCAAAGAGATGGCAGGAAGCGAACCTTGAAGGTGATCAGCCAACACAGTACCCATCTCTGCATCAATCTGCATGAGTCGGTCAATCTGAGCTGCATAAATCTTGCGCTTCAACTTAAACTCCTTCATCAACTCACCGACGATATGTTCAGAGTCTGATGCAGAACCGCCATTACCAGCTACCAGCAACTTACGACCAGCCGAATAGGCTTCCTCCAGGATTTGGTAAGCTTTCAATATATCATCTTTACAACTATCCAGCTGAGGATATCGTTGTACCAAAGTATCTATATGTTTCTCCATACTTTTATTTATACTGTACCTTATTCAATGAAGTCACATTATCTGTTGGATAGATCTTCCATCCATGAGCACCACCATCAGAGAACTGGAATGGCATCACAAAACCATTGAGTTTCTTCAAAGCTTCTTCCACTTCCTTCTTACGAGTAGGTTCAACTACAAACATGATGAAACCGCCACCACCGGCGCCGGATACTTTTCCAGCCTTAGCACCTGCAGCCATAGCAACATCCATAGCTTCCTGAATCATAGGATTGGTGATGTTATTTGCCATTTTCTTCTTGTTTTCCCAACCTTCACGAAGAATGTCAGCAAATCCATCAATATCACCCTTCAAGATAGCAAGTTTCATGTCCTTGGCACTCTGCTTAATCTTATGCATAGCTTCTACTGCATCATTATCACCATGGGAGGTATTCTTCTTTTGCTCCTCAATGATTGCAGCACTACTACGGCTCTTGCCTGTAAAGTAAAGAAGCATACTTGCCTCCAACTCATCAATAATCCATCGCTTAATCTTCAAAGGATTCACGATTACAATATCGTTCTGTAAGAACTCCATATAGTTGAAACCACCGAAAGCCGCTGCATACTGATCCTGCTTACCACCAGACAATCCCAAGTCCTTGCGTTCAATCTCGTATGCAAGTCGAGAAATCTCATAATCAACCAGTGGTAAACCAAGCCACTCTACAAATGCTTTCAGAATACATACTACCATAGTTGAGGATGTTCCTAAACCAGAACCTGCAGGAGCGTCATTGTATGTAGTAATCTTGAAAGATTTAGCACCAACGCCAAAATCTTTTACCACTCTATTATAAACACCCTTGATGAGACTTGCCTCACCATCAATCTCCAAACTTTCTGCCATAGGATAACTCTTGTTACAATGCGCATCAAACGCATTGATAGTTATCTGATTGTCATCAGTTTCTTCGATTGTACAATATGCATACAAATTAATTGTTGCATTCAATATTAAACCTCCGTATATATCGCTATATGGCGACACATCGGAACCACCTCCTGCCAAACCAAGACGGAGGGGAGCTTTACTACGTATAATCATCTTCATTTATTTCTTTTTCTATATTACAATAATCGGTGTAAGCCAAAATATCTTTTTTCTACAAACTATTATTATCAATTTACCACTCCATATCCGTAGGAAAGACAGAATTACACAAATGACAGCTATATTCTAATTCTCTATACATGTACGCAGGAACTTTTGAAAATAAAATCATATATCTTATAGAATCTATAAAGAGTTGCGAAAGTTGCGCCATCAGTGTCATTCCATCATAAATCACTGAGATAAATTCATAAATCACTGAGTTTTGAGAATAAGCCACTGAGATAAATTTACAAACAACTGATAAACGTATGGAAAATCAATGTCAACGGCATTTCTGCCGATACTCGCTTCACCGTTCAGAATCTTACTTTGAAATTTCACTAGGAGCAGTTAGTCCTCGACCTTACCAGTACTCTCGCTTTGTCGCAAACAACAGTGCTATTAGATGGCACATCTTCAACAACAATTGCTCCTGCTCCTATTTTCACATGGTCTCCAATATGTACACCACCAATAATAATAGCACCAGCACCCACATATACATAATTGCCCAATGTGGGTGCACCACCATGCCCAGCACCAATGGTCACATTATGAAGTACCATACAATGACTTCCCAACTGTGCAGCACAATTGAACACGGTACCAATACCATGCATGAATACAAATCCTCGCCCTATACTTTCTGTATGAGGCAACTCACAATTCACCCCCCCCGACACGAAATGACCAATAAATCCTAGTCTCATCTTAAACTGAGAAACGAACTCTGGTTGAAGAGCCAACAAACGCAATAAGGAATAGTTGAGATGGTGCACATCTATATAATCCCGACATTGTGCCCATGCCTCAATATCAGAATTGATGATTGCTTTATTTTTTGATGTAGAATACAATAACCACAAATACAGCAGATAAGGCATTTTCATCAAAATCTTTATGTTCGTTGTTATAGGCAAAGACTTCATGACTCTCTTATTATTTTCAACAATTTATTGCAAAAGTCATCATAAGTACGACCCTTAGAAAATCTTTCCATATTATCACACATCTTATGATACTGCGAGTCGGACAAAGACATCAAATACAGCATCTTATTGCGCATATCCTCCACGTCACCAGCCTTATAGACTGTCCCTATACCAAGAGATTCCACATCAATTCCCATATTTGTATCATCACTAATCAAAACAGGCTTATGCAAGACCACAGCATCCACAAAAGTGGTCAATCCACTCAACCCATGGCAATTTTTTACATCACGAGGAACAATAGGTATTACGATGAACTTACTTTGTATATAATAGTGGAAGACATCCATATATTCCGTAGAATTCTTTTGTGAATCAGAACCAGACAAGACAATCACCTTACTTTTGTCGTACTCCGTATCATTTACAGCAGATATAATCATAGTATGTGCATCTAACTGATTAGCAGCCAGAATCATGCATCGATGATCACGACCAGACTTTCCTGCACTAATAAAATCATATTGAAGTTTCTTAGTTGGCGCAGTCTGCAAGCAACGTTGAGCAAAAGCAGCATCACCACCCCATGTTATGTCTTCCGTATCAGATAAGTATCCATAATATCTACTAACTACAGGAGAGATAAATAGAATCTTAGTATATCCTTTAGAGAATACTATAGGCTTACCACCATGATGATGAATCTTAAACAATTTACGTTTACCAAAACGCAATAAGTTAAATAAGGCAAAGCCAGCAGTCAACTCACCACATGCTGAATAGACAACAGGAAAACGGAAATACCTGATAGCCAAATACAGACATTTGTATATCGTATTGATATAAAACACACCCTTAATAGAATAAGGAATTAGATTGCCAGGTACCTTGGCACACGTCACCTCATAATGTTCTGACAATTTATTGCTCCCCCACAAATGGTTCATCGGGTATGAATCATCCAGTTTTAGGGTACAATGATAATTATTGATGAAAAGCAATTTTTGTTTCATTCTTTATTGTATTATTTTACTTTCAACATATTTGCTACGTCTCACTATCATTCCGCTTTCAAGAATCTCTTGTATTCCTTGACAATATGCTCATTCATTTCCTCCAAATACACCTTGTTGTGTTCTTTTACAGACATAATGCAATCAGGATTTTCCCATATATTCTCCAAGAAACCGACCCAATCTTGTGGCCTTTCAGAAGACATAAGGGGAGCTGTATCTTTCTTGAAGACACCTGCCATACTATGAGGATGAACTATCGTTATCTTATCAAAAGATATCGCCTCAAAAGTTTTTATCTTCAATCCTGTGCCTTGAAATACAGGATTGATGGCAACATCAGCTAAGGCATAGAAATCAGCAGGATTATCCACATAACCAATAGCCTTCACTCCTTCTACGTCAACCAAGCTTGGCAAAACTTTACAAATGCTTCCACCAACGAGGAGCTCGGCATCCGAGAAACGCTTTCTTACCAAAGGGAATACGTCCTTGATAAACCACTTGATACCATTCTGGTTAAATCCATTGTTGCCTGAGAGAAATACCATTTTATGATTGCCTGTCACGGCTTGCGGATGATGCACATACTTTCCATAGAGATTATAAACCTTGCTCTTAGGAGAGAGAATTTGGAAATAATCAGCCTCCTGCTCCTGAAGGGCAAAGATATGAGGACACCTCTGCATCGCCGTTGCTTCTGTATCAGCCGTGATACACATCGTTGGCTCACCGATTTTTAAATCTTTATAAGCAATAGCATCATGGGTTGCAATAGCCTTTTTAGGTATGCGGATATGCTCAAACAAGCGAGAAAGATAGTAATAATTGATGATACAAATATCAAAATGAAATTGAGCATCCAATTCATTAACCATTTTCTCCAGCCCAACTGGATATTGATCATCAACACACCAATGGTAATGACAGAACTTCATGCGATACTGTTTCATCAAATTCATCTTCAGTTTTTGCATCTTGCTTACACGAAACAGATGAAATCGATCTCCCCAGTACTCATGAGATTTCTGCAAACTCTCAAAGAAAGACTGCGCATCCAGTCGAAGCGGAAGTTCATGGATATAAAGGAAATGTACCTCATGACCAAGAGACATGAACATTTCCGCCTGTGACAGTATCCACCATCTATTGCCCGCATCGGTAGGATGCGTAGGGCATTTTGAAACGATTAATATCTTCATTGTTAACTAAGATTTTATACTCTTCATAATCTCTTCCATCATTGTCACATATTCATTATATTTTTCTTTAGCAATATCAAATACGTGACTACAAGGAAATGTCTCTATCGCTTTTACTATTTCTGTTGCATCTACATTACAAATACCATTATCTATTGGACGTACATTATTTTTCAAACCGAACAATCCCATTATATGTTCAACTTTACTAGATCCATCTCTTACAGTGCGATTAAAAAAGTCTTTAGTTCCCCAATGATCAATACTAAAACAAGGTACACAATTATGCAAGCTAACGATAATAGGATGCATATTGCTGCCCACATAACCACTAGCATATTTGATAAGAGCATACCAATCTATAGGAGACAATGGAACTTTAATCTCATAATCAAAATTATGCTGGAATTTCAGTCCACTAGGCATAGGAAAAGCCACACATTCTGTTCCTACAGCCTTAAATTTTTGCTTAAGCTCATCTAGAACAGCAACTGATAAACTCTGAGAATGCAAAGAAACCAAAACATATTTTTCGGGTAGTCCAAAACGTTTACGAACATCTTCTTCAGAAGGAACGAACTGCCCTGCATTGTAATTGAATGCGAACACAGGGTCTGGAGTCACTTTCACATCATGAGCTATACCTATAGACATCATCATATCCTTTGTCCAACTATCTCTTACAGAAATATATTTCATTTTTGATAAAGATGCCAGCATCTTTTGTTTCAAAGACTTTGAGAATAAACTATATCTAGAATTTTGAGAAGAGACAGACATCATAACAGTTGACACTTTGCTATTAAATCCAACTCCCCAAAAAGGATTTGGGAACATTCTTTCTGGCACAGGATGACTTACAAAGAATGGTTTTCTCTTACCTTTATGAATTCTTGATAATAGAGGATGATGCTGCACTACAGCATCTGATCCGATAATGATAGCCTCTATATGATATTTGTCTATAGCTCTAACGATATCTTCTGAGGAGTACAGATTCTCAGTTTGATTATCAATATACTTATTGACAAAATCAAGGTGAGCTCTAGTTTGCTCAGAATGTTCATATTCTTTAATTAATCCTAACTCTGTTTTTCTAGATACATAATTCAAGAAAATTGGATTATGACCATTTTTCTTTAGATAACAAAAAGTTGATACTCCTTGAATATTTGCGCCAAAATTAGCAACCTTATAAAATGTCAGTACCCCTATATTCATATTTCAATTTATTTTTCTTAATATTCTCATCTAATAAATAAAGAAAGGTGCCATAGGCCATTATTCCTACAGCCCACATCATCCAAAAGTCAAATATAATGAGAAACAATTTCATTATAAAAAACATTTTATACCCCAAATCTATATATTTCCAATTTCTAATAATTTTGCAAATATAGAATTAAATTGCAGACAAGCCGACGACACGAACCGCGTAATAAGAACCTCAAAGGCCTATATCCGCACGATAAAATTTTAATAAGCCTGTACAATACTCTAATCTATGATTTAAAGAAACACTTCCCCAACCTGTCCCAAAGATTGGATATAATACAGAGTCAGAAAAGTCATTAAGATAAAACATCGCTGCCAAATATCGTATAAAATCCTCTCCCGACCCCTGGGCTTCATTCTGCTCTTGGTTCATTTGATTAAAGTCAGCATAAAAATTAAAGAATAAAAGCAGAAGTAAAAGAACAGAAAATCCTCTAATCATCCATTTATGCTTACTTTTTGTCTTCAATATTCCATAAAAGCATACTGCGAGCAAAGAAATAATATGTTTACGCGAGCAATAACAAAGTATTCCAATGGCAAAAATTAGAGCACAGACTATAACTTTCTTGGTATTTACCCCATCAAAATATTTACCTGCATAATAAGCAAAAGCTAACATAACAAAATCTATGCCCCATATATAAAATCTCCATAGTCCCATTCTTTTCTCTATGTAATCATATTCATTTTGTCTTCCAAGAAACCAATATTGGGGATAAGTAAATTGCTGTCCAATTTCCAAGAACACCCAAACCAAACAAAATACACAGATAATCTTCATGATTACCCTTGGTTCTACTTTCCATATTTTTAACATATAATAGAAAAATATCCCATAATAAGTAGTAAGGAATCCATATACATAAGACACTAATTGAGCATTCCAATCTACAAACGCAGGAATAATACTGCACATTGCTGTTATGAGTGTCCAATTAGATACACTTACCATTTCTCCTTTTCCTATATGTTTATAATTTAACAGACAAAAGAAGAAAAGAAAAACGCCTACATAAAAAGATTGTCGGCCTCCCCAACCATCCCAAGATAAAGCTATAGAAGAAAAACCACAAAGAGCTGCAAATAATATTATACAAACTACAATAATTCTCCAAGTGCCCAATTTTTTATAATGACAGATATTCATAATTATGCAAAATATTCAATTGTATTACTGTTATATCCATATTTATATACTTTTTTTTCACGATATCCAATTACTTTGGCTGGTATACCAGCTACAATAGCGTAAGGAGGTACGTCCTTTGTTACAACAGCACCCGAAGCAACAATTGCCCCTTTTCCTATTTCTATACCCGGCAGAATAATTGATCTACAACATATCCATGCATAGTCTCCAATTACTACAGGAGCACCCTTAGCTGCAAAACCTACGTCATTATAGTCATGATTTAAAGTCCAAATAATTGCCTCGTAAGCAATAGTTACATTATTACCTATGAACAAGCCACAACGGCCATCCAGCAAAACTTTTGGACCTATTGATACTCCTTCTCCTATTGCAATGTTACGAGGAGACCGAATGTGAAATCCCTGGTAAAACCTAACATTACGAGACATATTTATCCCAAATAGTCTTAATCCCCAATTTCTTAAACTTATAAAAGGAAGATTAGATAATATACTATTTATAAATATCCATATTAAGCCTGCTTTTATGGCCCAAATTTTTTTTTTCATAATCCAAACAACAATAACTTTATTATTTTATTTTCTTTTAAGAACCAAGAAGTTATAACAGACAATGTTATAGCTATTAAAGAAAGCATAAACGAATAAACTATTTGAAATGTCACAATCGTTATTGGAGAGTCCAGAGACATCATAAATATTCCTACTTTCTTAAAAACCATAACAAAAAATACATGTAGAATGTAAACTTCCATTGAGTTCTTTCCTATCCAGGATAGCAACTTATGGCAAAGCCCCCCGAATATTTTTAAAAAGATGATTCAAATATAATATCATGGACAAAGGCAAAAACAAATTGACAATAAACCCCACCTTTGGAATATGGTAGCCAGAAATAACAAAAAGCAAAACATATGTTATTAAACAAAGAAACAAAAGTATTTCGTTTGAAATCCATGCTCTTAATTTCTCATATTGTCTAATCATTACCCCCATAATAAAGGCGGGATAAAAATGCAGAAGCCTTCCAACAACAATAATTCCATCCGTATTCTGTTCCCAATTGACACTAACTCTTTCCAACAAATATAAAAAAGCCCCCACTAAAACCATCAAGCATACTTCAGATTTGATTTCCAACTTAAAATAATCCACTATATAAAAAACCAAAGCTACTAGTACATCCATAAAAAACAAACATTGCAAAAACCAATATCCCCAATGCCCACGACTCAAATACAACAAAGTTCCAGTCATAATATATGGCAGCAAAATCCTTTTGACTCTTTTCTTCATAACATCCATCAAATAGTGTTTATTATGCTGTATTGGTCTAAAGAATAAGAAACCAGATACAAAAAACAACAAAGGCATATGGAAGGAATAAATGACCTGATAAACAAGAGCTAAGCCTAAGGATTTTTCATCTAACAGCATAAAAGGTTTTTGTAATATGTCAGACTCTAAAGTCCACGGTATTACATGTCCCATTACCATAAGAAGAATAGCTAAACCTTTTAGCAGATCCAAATGTGGATAATATATTTTCTTTTCCATAATTAACCTCACTATCTTTTAACTATATTCAACAAAGATTTAATACATTTTTTTATCTGATTTTTTCTGTATGACACGACAAATTTAAAATGCTCTTTATCTAAACGACAATCAAAAAGAGATTCAACCAATTTTCCATAATCAGAAGTATTCAACTTATTAAAAAGCTCTTCTCTTTTAATTGGTATTTTGCGATTTGTCTTGCAGACAGCTGGCTGAACAAAAGCATCTTTAAAACTTATTTCTTGTTGACACAAGACTCCCTCAATACCAGCCAAGAATTCTTGCCCTTTACAAGTATTTACAGCAAATAACGAACGAACACTATTAGACGATTTCAAAGCATCAGTTTCTACAACAGAATCTTTTACAAACCATGGATCGCCTACACTTATATCGGCATAACGAGAAGAAGACCTGAAAGGACAACTATAACAAGACAATCTAATATTATAGCTATATTCATCACCGCTATATGCAAAACAATGGTATGTCGGAGAACTTCCTGCAAAACGTTCTATATGATGAAGTTTACCATTTTTAGCAACATCAAAGTTAACCATACCACCATTTACATGATGGTAAACTCGCTTGCTTCGAAAACGGAAATTCTGTATTCGAGAATTAAACTTTTTCTCCCAATATCTAATTTCCAAAGGCAACAATTTGGGACTACACACTCCATGACAGAATAGGTCAATAGTATATAGATTAACATAATCTTTATTCAAAAAGGATTTCAAACCTGCAACTTGACAAGGAGTTCCGACAAAGAAAACTCTTTTTCCTTTTTTCAAATCATAAAGGACTTCTGAAAAGGTATTTCGAGTGTCACTTTGAATGTACTTAGAATTTCGAATGCTCTCTACACCTTTTTTATCAATTACCCTTTTATGATATACAGACCAATCCTGTTCATCAAGAAAACATCCATAAACAACCCCACCTTGTTTTATAATTTTATCAGCCAACATAGTACAAATACCAATAGAAGCACTCTCTCCATAGTATTTTTTCAGCGATGTTGTAGCAACATAGCAATGCTGACGTGATTCTACTGAATTACTTACATTTGTGACAACAGGGCAACGCTTATCACACAATCCGCAATTAATGCATTTTTCAGCATCTCTTACTGGATAAAGAAAGCCTTCCTCATCAGGCTGCATTACTATTGCATTTTTTTTACATACCTGAGCACAAGCCCCACATCCAGAACAAGTTTCCTTTTTCCCCGTAAAAATGTAACTTGTATATTTTTTTTCTTCTATAAACATTTTTTTAAACGTAAAGCAATTTTATATGGAAAATAACGAAACAACAAATATATAAGATGCGACTTTTTGTTTGCTTCTGGATAACAAACGAAAGAAATGCCTTTTTTATATTTACTAATCAGCTTATCAATTCGCGCTTCAAAGATATAATCATATTGAGGTTTTGACTTGACTAAGTTTGCTAGAATATAATCCAATCCTTGATCCAAAGAAGTTTTAAAACAAAGTTGAGGAACAGCAGCTTTTATCTTTGAATTATCAAAACTTGCATCTAAAGCCCTATCTCCCAAAAGCAGACCTTTATATTCAGGCAATATTGATGCAATATCACTTGCTGGAATATGCACGACATTTATTGGCACATTTAACTTTAAAAATAACTTTTCTACTAATTGATTTTGAGTATATGAAAAGTCTCCCGTTATATGGAAATCTTCATTTTTTGCTTTTTCATTCAAGAAAAGTCCGACTAATCCAACCGCAAAATCAGCTACATATGTAACCGTAGTTATGGCACTACCATCATCCCATACGAACCAAGGTTTACCTGCCTTTATACGTTCTACAAGCATTCGATGATATTTGTATGCAGGAGCTATTCCAATAGGTATACGCTCATCATTATATGTTATATATGGTCTTACAATCGTGAAATAAGATTTAGCATTTGCAGCAAGTTCCCTCAATTTTAATTCACTCTCATATTTTTCCGTATTATAAGACCAATTCATATTAGGCTTTGGAGAGATTTCTTTTATCGGAAAATCTTCCTTAGATCTACGATAAACACATGCAGAAGAAATAAAGATGTACTGTTTACAACAATCCTTAAAGATTGGATAAACTCGCTCAATATCATCAGACGTTCTTGACAAAAAATCAACGACTACATCATAATTTTCTTTTACTACAGAATCTCTCCAATTAGATGGTGCATAAAAATCACCTTTAATAACATGTACCTCTTTTGAAAGATTATTATTATGTAACCCTCTATTTAATATTGAAACTTTTATGTCATTCGACAAAGCTTCTTCCAACACAGCTCTACTCAGCGTGCCAGTACCTCCTAAAAGTAAAACTTTCATCTTTTAAACAATTTTGATTTTATAAATGAAAATGCGAACCGTCTTTCAGCCGAATTGCAACCTAAAGCTAATATTGAGACAAATGACGAAACAACACATATGCCTACACTAATAAAAAGCGTAAAACAATTATGTTCTGTCACCAGAATATTTGCAATACATGGTATAACAAAAGCAACAAAAGAGACTAACGATATATTCAGTACAACCCTCTTTAAGAATAATATAGATGGCAGCTTTATCATTGCACTTAATAATTTTAGTCTGAGCAGTAAGCAGCCTATAGATATAACAATTGCAATATACATAGTAGCATAAGGTGTATATCCCAGTTTTAGCACAACATATGAAAGAGGAAAATTCATTAGATTTAATCCACCTGCCCATATTTGATATTTTTTTATATTACCAGTTGCCAACATAGCGGTAACCAATGGATAGGACAACGATTCCAGCATTGCCAATATCAAAGTTAACTTTACGAAAACTACAGCATACTCTGGAACAGTCTTTAACCATATCAATAAAATATAATCAGTATTAATCAATACTGGCATAGACAAGATTAACAACAAATAGAAAGAAAATCGTGAACCTTGAAAAATAAGACTAAACATATATTCAAAATCTTTTGTTGCAAACGATTTTGTGATTTGTGGATTTAATGCAACCATAAAGTTATTAACAAACCCTGATATTGCACTATTCACTTGTATTGCTATTCCTCTTGCAGCATTTACTACTGGTCCACAAAATAGATTCAAAATAACATTTACTCCTTGGTCACGCAAGACAGAAGCGGAAGATCCTATAAAATTCCATCCCGCAAAACCAAACATATTCATTAAATTTTTTTTATCCCAATGAAAATGATAAGTGCATTCTGCAAAATTTCTTTTACAATAATATCCATAAGCGAAACGTACAATTATCGCAACAACACACATCAAGATGGCATAGAATACCAATCTATCTATTGGCGACACCATAATCAAGAAAGCTATCGCTAACTTACCGACAGCCTCCAGGATACTGATATAGGCAAATGCCGACATTTTCTCATGCGCAATGATAGCTGCATTATAAGGAACACTTATCAAATTGATGACAAATGTAACTATAGAGAACTGCAAGACCCAGTTGGCAGCCACCATTCTATCAAGAGGTATCGTCATCTTAGCATTCAAGAACCATACGCCTACCGATTCTATCAACACCACGATAATCAATGACAGCAAAAGTTGTATTGTCACCGAGGCTGAGAAAATCTTATTGAGCTTACTCTGGTCTCCCTTTCCTAACTCGTATGTAATGAATCGACTGATTGCAGCGGACAATGATCCAGATATGACAGAGAACATAGCCACTACGCCACCTACCACATTATATATACCGAAGTCTTCCACTCCCAACGCATTCAATATGACTCGGCTTGTGTACAGCGACACCACCATCATAAAGAGCATTCGAAAATAAAGAAGCAGCGTATTCTTCGCTATTCGCTTGTTGTTATTTGATGTTTGAGTTGACATAAATTACCTTCCAAATTCCTTAATCCTTTGTTCTTCTTTCAAAGAACAAATCAGCAGTTGTCCATTCTTCTCGGCTACAATATAGCCATCCAAGCCTTGAACTACCA
>ERZ1023843.106-NODE-106-length-15974-cov-12.147685_pt1 | contig 15974 bp, 16 predicted proteins | sample MGYA00380384_ERZ1023843 | MGnify/ENA primary metagenome ERZ1023843 (study PRJEB33179, sample SAMN07448989) | human gut metagenome | biome: Human-gut; feature: Human associated habitat; material: Faeces | host: Homo sapiens | place: India: Bhopal | collected...
CGCTCCGCGCGCAGCGCCTAGAGCATCCACTCCTGATGTGGCTCAGATGGAATCAGGCGGCCTCCGGGAAGATGCTCGTCGCAGAAGATTACCGGCCATGGGCGTGTCTGCAGCCATGTGTTTGAGACGCGAGCCCATTTGCATTTAAGGAAGACCAAGAGCGTGGCCAAGCTGCTGAGCGAGGTAATGGCAATGGCGATCGTGACAGGTTGAAGTTTCACGAAGTGGAATATGGCGCTAAAGCCTAACTGCAAAAGCAAGAAGACGATGGCGTACCAAAGAATGTCGAGGCTGCCACGAAGGGCGTTATTGTTTTCTGTCATGGGTGATGTCTTTATTTGGGTGATGTCTTTATTATTGTTTTTCTTTACTTTCCTTGTTGAGTTTCTTTATAATGTATTCCTGGTCTTTCCGCAATTGCTCGGCAAGGCTGTCGGCGCTGTCAAACTTGCGGTTGTCTCTTACGCGGCTCACGAACCGCACCTTGACTTGCTTGTCGTAGAGGTTGCCGTGGAAACCGATGATATTTACTTCCAGGGATAGCTGTCCACCCCCGAAGGTAGGGCGAGAGCCAATGTCCATCATGGCAGGGAAGAGGCGTGAGTGGCCATCTATGGCTGCCCAAACCGCATACACGCCGTCTTTCGGGATGAGCAGTCCGCTGTCGCCGAGGTCGAGGTTGGCTGTGGGGAAGCCAAGCTTGCGGCCTTCCTGAAAGCCTTTCTTGACCTTGCCCGACAACTCGAAAGGCCGGCTGAGGCAACGCGCGGCCATCTCCGCCTCGCCGCCTTCAAGGAAGGAGCGGATGAGCGATGAGCTAACCTTCATGTTGTCGAGAGTGTACGACTTTGCTTGCACCACCTCGATGCCGAGCTCGCGACCGTAGGCCACGTAATCGTCGAAGCCCTCGGTGCGGTCATGGCCGAACCGGTTGTCGTAGCCAATGACAAGGGTCTTGACATTCAGTCGCTCGGCAAGCACCTGCCTCATGAATTCCTTTGCCGAGAGCGCGGCCATATCCTTGCTGAAGCGCAGCACCGCCACGTTGTCGACACCTGTGAGGGCGATGAGTTGCAGTTTGCGCTCAAGGGTGGTAAGCAGTTGGGGTTGGTAGTCTTGGTTGAGCACCTGCCGGGGATGGCGGTCGAAGGTGATGACGAGCGAGGCGAGCCCGGACCGTCTGGCCTCTTCCATGACATTGGAAATGAGAAACTGGTGGCCGCGATGCACGCCATCGAAAAATCCTATAGTGGCAACGCAAGGTCGCGAGTTGCCGTTTAATGTATAGTAGCTATTGTCAAACATTATTTATTGCATCTTTTAATGGCTCGGTACAGCTCTCCGCTTCCGAGTACCAACACTCCCGTGGACACGGTTATGGCCAACCATTCCATCGCGCTCAACGGGAGCGTGCGGAACATCCTGCCTCCAAAGGTGACGATAATCCATTGGCCCACGAAAATCATCAAGAGCACGAGCACCAGGCCGCGGTCGCGCCAGAAGTGGCGGAAGGCGCTGTGGACGCTTCCAAGGCATTTGGCATTGAGGAGGTTCCATAACTGGAGCATCACGAACGTGGTGAAGAACAGTGTCAGCTCATGCACGTCGATGATGCTTCCGGCTCCGTGGCGCTCACACCAAACGAGGAAGGCGAACATCAGTATGAAGAAAGCGAAACCTATGGAGAGGATGCCTCGTGCCATGGGCTTCGTGATGATAAACTGTGAGGTCTTGCGTGGCTTGTCGCGCATGACCTCGTGGGAAGGCGGGAGAGAGGCGAGCGCGAGGGCCGCAAACGTGTCCATGATGAGGTTGACCCAGAGAATCTGTGTCACCGTGAGCGGCATCTCCGTGCCTATCACGGAGCCGCCAAGCACGAGGAGCAGTGCCGACACGTTGACCACGAGCTGGAAGAACAAGAAGCGCTGGATGTTCTTGTAGAGTGAACGACCCCACATCACGGCGGCGGCGATGGAACTGAACGAGTCGTCGAGCAGTGTTATGTCGGAAGCTTGCTTTGCCACCGAGGTGCCGGAGCCGAGCGACAGGCCCACGTGGGCGTAGTTGAGCGCTGGGGCGTCGTTGGTACCGTCGCCCGTCACGGCCACCACCTCGCCGTGTCTTTGCAGCATCTCCACGAGTCGCTGCTTGTCGTCGGGGCGTGCCCTGCTCATCACGCGTATGTTCTCGCAGCGTTTGTAAGCCTCCTCGTCGGGCAAGGCCGCCCATTCCGGTCCGGTTATGGCCTCACCTTCGTCTATGCCTATCTGGCGTGCTATCTCCAACGCCGTGGCCGTGGTGTCGCCCGTGACGATTTTCACGCGGATGCCAGCCTCGCGGCACTCGCCGACAGCCTTTGGCACGTCGTCGCGCACAGGGTCGCAAATGGCGCACACGCCTTGCATGGTCAGTCCGTGAGCTTTTCCCGACAAGAGTTGTTGGGCGAGGTCGCCATCGCCATGGGCGAAGGCGAGCGTGCGCATGGCTTGCCGCTGATATTGTAGCAGTTGGCTTTCGTAGGTCTCGCGGTCGGCGGTGTCGCAATAGCACATGCTCATCAATATCTCAGGCGCGCCTTTTACGAAAGTCATGGTCTTGCCGTTGACCGTCGCCACGGTAGCCATGAACTTCCTCTCGGTGGAGAATGGTATCTGGTTGACCACGGCGCACTCTGAGCGCAACGTGTTGTAGTCATGGCCTTGGTCCTTGAGCCATAGCAGCAACGCGCCTTCTGTTGGGTTGCCTATGACCTTGTCGCCGTCGAGTTCTGCCGTCGAGTTGATGGCCATGGCGATGTCGAGCAGTGGGCTTGGCTTGCCCTCATGGTCGCTGTCAGACGAAGAGAATACCTCGCTCACGCGCATCTTGTTTTGCGTGAGCGTGCCAGTCTTGTCGGTGCATATTATGGTCACGGCGCCCATGGTCTCTGATGCTTGCAGCTTGCGCACGAGGTTGTTGCTCTTGAGCATACGTCGCATGTTGAGGGCCAACGCGAGGTTCACGGCCATGGGAAGGCCTTCGGGCACGGCCATCACGATGAGCGTCACCGCCATCATGAAGTAGTTGAGCACGATTTGCGCCATGCCAAGATAGTTGGTGGTGTGCCACAGGTCGTTGGTTAGGATGTCGTGAACGAGGAATATCACGAATGCCGACACCGATACTGCCGAGCCAACTTTTGATATGAGCTTCGCGAGCTTGCCAAGCTGCATGTTGAGCGGCGTCTTGGTGCTTGTCATCTCAGTGGCCTTGCGCGCCACTTTGTCTATCTCGGTCATGTTGCCCACTTTTTCCACCACGGCTTCCCCGTGGCCGTTCATGACCATCGTTGAGCGCAGTATGATGTTTGGTGGGTAGGTAGTGTCGTGATTGCCGTCAGCGTCGAGGCTCTTGGTCGTGAGGGTTTCTCCCGTGAGTGTAGACTCGTCTATTTGCAGGTTCGTGGCGGAGATGAGGCGTGCGTCGGCAGGCACCTCGTCGCCAGGCTCCACTATTATTATGTCGCCCACCACGACCTCGCGGCGTGGAATCTCCGTCACCTTGCCCTCGCGTCTCACTTTCACGGGTTGGTCGTCGTTCATGGCGGTGAGCACCTTGAACTTCTTTGCCGCGTCGAGCTCGAAGTAGAAGCCCACTGTCGTGGCGAGGAATATGGCGAGGAATATGCCGATGGTCTCCACGAAGTCGTTGTTGACAAAGGCAAGGCCGAGGGAAACGGCTGCCGCTACAAGGAGAACTTGTATTATGGGGTCGCTGTATTTGTCGATGTATAGCTTCCAAACAGGAGTCTTCTTTGGTGGGGTAAGCACATTCTCTCCATGTCTCTCGCGTGAGGCGATTACCTCCGCGGCGCTTAGGCCATCCAACTTGATTTCTTCTTTCATGTCTTTGTATAAAAAGGGTGTTTATGCTTGGCGCGACCGTGATAGCGCGCATTATACAATACAAAGTTACATAAAAATGGAACCAATACGGGAACCATGTTTCATATTTTCCGTTTCTTTGCGATAATAATACGAAAATTATGGCAATGGTAGCGTGTCGTCATGCCATCAAGTGATATGTTCCGCCGGCATAGGCTTTTACCACGCCTTTCATCTCCAGCTGGAAGAGCAGTGCCGTGAGGTTCCCGGCGTTGATGCCTGTCTTCACTGATATCATGTCTTGTCGCAGGTCGTTGGCTTGTTTGAGCAAGCCGACGATTTTTTGTTCGTCCTCAGTCAGGTCGGGGAACAACGACCTTTCTATCCCCTTGCTCCTCGCTTTCTCCAGCGTTGCCTCGTTTTCCCATCCCATGTCCTCGACGAAATCCTCGGCCGAGGTGATGAGGCCGGCTCCGCAACCGCGTATCAGGTTGTTGCAACCCTCGCTGTAAGGCGCGCCCACTGGACCCGGGAAGGCGAACACGTCGCGGTTGTATTCCTTGGCAATGCGTGTCGTTATCAGTCCGCCGCCTTTCCGTGCGCTCTCCACGAGTATGGTGGCGTCGCATAACCCAGCCGTGATGCGATTCCGCCTCACGAAGTTGAGCTTGTCGGGTTTGGTGCGCGTCATGTATTCGGTAATGAGTCCGCCTTGGCTCACCATCCTGTTGGCGTCGTCGCGGTGGGTTGGTGGATATAGCGTGTCGAGGCCATGGGCGAGCACCGCCACGGTGTCCATGCCGTTGGCCAATGCCTCGCGGTGAGCGTGAATGTCAACGCCGTAAGCCAGTCCGCTCACCACGATCGTGTCGGGTACCATGGCGTGCAAGTCCCTGACGAAAGCCCTTATCAGGTCTTCACCATAGCGTGTGCAGTGGCGAGTGCCCACGATGTTTATAATGTGGCGCGCGTTGAGGTTGGCCGTGCCTTTGTAGAACAGCATCAGCGGCGCGTCTGGGGCTTCTTTCATCCTGTTGGGATAGCTGTCATCGTTGAGGCACAGGGCCTTCACGCCGTGGTCGTCGGCCCAAGCCAATTCCTCTTCCGCGCGGTCGCGCATCGACGCCATCTCGTTGATGTCGGCGAGAACACGCTTTGGGAGCCCCGGAAAGATGGAGCCAAGATCCTTCCTCTGCTCCATTATGGCGGTGGCGGAGCCTAACGTCCTGTACAGTCCCACCATGGCGTTGAGGTGGAAGTAGCTTAGCCGTGTGAGTATGGCGGTGTTGACCAGTTCTTCTCTATTCAGCATTGTCCTTATCAGCCTTGTCCTTATGAGGCTCCCGTGTCATGCGTTTTCATTATTGAACTTCTCTATCACTGGCAGGAAGGCGCTGTCGTAGTCTTCGCTGTTGCCGAGCTTGCCATTGATGAGCATCACGAGTTCCACGTCGCCATGGAAGCACAGTTGGTTGTCGGCCTCACGGTAGATGTCGTGAGTGAAGATGTAGCGCAGCCCTTCCTTTCGCACGTTGACGCACGACAGCATCACGTCGTCGCAGTGGAGTGGGGCCTTGAACTTCAGGTTCATCCTTGCCACGACTGGATCCACGTGTTTTTCCTCGTGCAGTTTGGCGTAGCTAATGCCAAGGCTGTTGATGAAGCGGTGGCGTGTGTGCTCTGTGTAGTGGAGGTAGTTGGCATTGTTCACGATGCCTTCGATGTCGCACTCGTAGTCGCGCACCTCCATGCGTGTGGTGAATAAGTATTTTTTCATGGTGTGTCTCTTTTTTATAGACGGTATAGACTTTTATAGACTTTTATAGACTTTTATAGACTCTTATAGACGGTATAGACTTTTATAGACGGTATAGACCTTAGATAATCTATTCTGTCTATCAAGTCTATCTTATCTATCGGGGTCTACCTTGTCTATCGGGGTCTATCTTATCTATCGGGGTCTACCTTATCTATCGAGGTCTATCCTGTCTATCATCATCTATCTTTGTTTTATCGTTTATCTCTTTTCTTAATCTTTCTATCTCTTCTTTTTGCCCGTAATAGGCTTTTAAGGCTCGCTGCTTCAAGTCCTCGTATTTCGCTTTCCAGGCATTGGAGGTCGCGAGCAGTTGAGCGTTCTCAGCCTTGAGCCTGTTGTTCTCAGCCTCCAGATTCTTCATCTTGGCATCTTGCTCCTTCCTGTAACCCGTGCGGGCCGCGTACATGCGCTCCTTGATGCCACCCTCGGTCACGAAGTCGTTTTGGAGCTTCTTGAGATAAGAGTTGATCATGGCGTCCAGTTGATAGCAGAGGGTGAGGCAGGTGTTGGCAAACTCCTCAGCCGACCACTTGTCGGCGAAAGGCAGGTAGTCGTTGGGCTCGTTGTGTCTTCTCGTATACTCCAGCACGCTGTTGTAGCGTTGCGGGTCACGGTCTTTCCATATCGCGTATCTATGGTTGTGCAGGAAATCCTTGTAGTCTTCCAGCAGTTCCCTTATGCTTGCCCGCGCCACGTTGACCAGCTTTAGCTCCATTTCCGTTGACGACTTGCCGTCTTCGGATCCCTCCACGATGTTTTGCTTGCCCGAGCGTGCCGCTTGCACCATCTGGTCCACCGTGCGGTCTCCGCTGATGGGCAGGAAGCGATGGCAGAAGACGAACGTGAGCTGGTATATCGCGTCTGCCTTATGGTAAAAGTGCAGTTTGCGCCAGTCGTTGCCTTGCTTGAGCACATTGGGCATATCCTTATCCATGGTCTGAGATTATGTGTCTTTGGCAGTCGCTCCGTCTCTTGTCTCTGCTTGTCAGCCTTCCCCTTTCAAGTATTCATAGCCGAATCGGCATCGGAGGCAGTCGCGACGGTCGCAATACTCGTTTTTCAGTTGTATGAGAGCTTGGCTGTCACCGGCGTTGTCAACCGTCAGTCCCACGTCTTTCCATGTACGGGTTATGTGGTTGTCTTCCGCTTTCAGTTGTTCGAGAAAGTCGAAAGCCCTGTCCGTGATTTTTTCTTCCTGCTTGTGCCTGCCATAGGCGAAGAGCATTGGCACCACGGTGTTGATGAGCAGAAGGTTCAGCGACGCCTCCGACAGGTGCTTGCTGCTTGCCTTGCTCGCGCACCCGAAGGCGAAGTGGGGCGTCCAATATTTCGTCACCTCGGTCATCAGCAGCTCCTTGGCCGCCTTAGTGTCGTTGCAGTCGATGAGCAGCGACAGGCTCGCCTTGCGATGATAGTAAAGGTTTGCGAGTTGCGATATCCTGATATGTGGGAAGTTTTGCGGTCTCAGCCTCAGGAATCGCCACAGGTGGAAGTCGATGGGCTTGAGCGAGTATTTATGAGCTAAGTATTTGTATTCGTTGTGGAGCTTGAAGAGGTAATCGTCGGCCAGCGCTGCCTCTCGGTGTCTTTCCGGCACCGACATGGGGTCGAGCAGTCCGGCTTGCCCCATGAATATGGCCTCTATCTGGAACAGGTTGTCGCCGTGGTGCGCCACGGCGTTGAGCGGCACGCTTAGCGCCCATTGCTCCATGGCCTCGGCGTTGATGCCGAACCCGTAGTTGCGTGCCATGGTGACGAAGTAGGCCGCCTCCCATGACCCAAGGCATCGCCTGACCCTGCTTATTATGTCATCCGTCTTGCGTTCCAGCCGTTCCGTCTCCAGCGCGCTCATCCACGAGTGCTTCATGAGGTTGCTCAGCGTGGGTATAATCTTGTAGCACGGTGGGTAGTTGTCGGTCTTGAGCAGCTCCTCATAGTTTTGCCTCACGTGTTCTGGCACGCTCAGTTCCATCTGTGGCGGCTTCATGCCGTCTTCGGTCACGGCTTGCGCGTCGGCCTTTCCCACCACGTGCAGCACCACATTATTATATAGCGCGTCCTTGTCGTGCCCATGCGCGAACCAGTCGCTTGCCTTGTCGTGTATCTCCACGTTGCCCACCCACAGCTGTCCGTTTATCCTCACCTTGGCGTTGAAGAAGTCGGGCCCGGCGTTTTGGTTGTGCAGTCCGGGGTCTATCACCTCCACCTCGTCGCCGCCTGTAGTGCGGAGCCCGGCGATGGGGTATAGCCTGTGTTTCCAGCAATAGTGCAAGAGCTGTTCCATGTTGTGCTTGGTGATATCTATTTATTTGATAAAGCTGTTCCTAATAGGGTCGCATCTGTTAAATCCCTAATTTTCCATTGATAACATCTGTGGCTAATGCACGTTTTATATGACCATGACTATCTGAATAGACAATAGACTCGTTACGAGAGGCTTTGTCTTGAAGCATTTCCTTTTCTGCCAAGGCAAGACCTTCGTCTAATCTTTTAATATACTCTTCTACCTCTTTATTTGACATAATCCTTAATCTTATTAAATTTTTCCATGTTATTTACAACTTGTTTTATGCCTTTGCCGCCAAAGGCAATTCTCTCACGTTTGTACTGGCTGTTGTCGTAAATAGCCCAAACGTCTACTTTATCCATAAATAAGTTGAATAGGTTATTAATGCCCTTGGAATATCTCCTAAATATGACATCTCTCGGAATATCATGTCCGCCTTTACTGACGCGTTCGGCAACTCTGTTTGCGGCTAATTCTGGAGACTCAAGCCAGAAATAGATTATATTGACAATATATCCACGTTTATGCGCGTCCATAACGAGGTTTATATACGAGCGTGTCGCCAAGGTCGTTTCTATGGAGAAAGACTCCTCTTTGTTAATCAAGTATTTTATTCTTTCTAACATTAGCCTTCCAGCTTCGATGGCAACGCCTTCTGGGTTGAATGGTGATAGACCTTTCGCAATCTCATCAGCGTTAACAAATTCTTTTACCAAAAGGCTCTTTGGTAAAATCGTCATAGATGCAGTGGTCTTTCCTGCTCCATTACAACCTGCTATTATATATAAATGTTTGGCCATGATAATAAAGTGGCTAAAGCACAGCGGCACAACGTCGGATGTGCTCTAATCGGCTCATGAACGACTTGTCGGCTTTTGCTTCCTGCATGTTATAGTCAGCTTGTAGTCGGAGCCAAATTCCTGCGTCTATCCCAAGCACGGCCTCCAGCAATAGCGCGTATTCTGTGGTCACAGGACGCTTGCCATTGAGAATCTCATTGAAAACCGTGTACGACACCCCCATTTTCTCTGCTACTTCTTTTTGAGTTATTCCGCGAGCCTCGATTTCTTCTTTAATCATCTCGCCAGGATGTATCAAGAGCGAAGAGGTCATGTCGTTTGCGTATTTTATATTGCTTTTCTCGGCATCGGCTCTTTGCGCGAAATAGTTTGATATGGCCTGTTTTAAATCTTTCAATGCCTCTGGTGTCTTTACAAAAGACATCATGTCAAGAATTTGCATTTGCGCTTGATTTAGTGTTGCTGCTTCTGCCATGGTCGTATTTTTATAGTTTCTGCAAAAATACGTCTTTTTCCACTAAACCACCAAATGTTTAGCCAAAAACTTTGGCTAATCAATGATATATGCAATGGTATGACGTGCAGGGGCGGGCCCTGTGCCCGTCCGCACCCCGAATGGCGAAAACGTCGATCCGCAATGAGCATTCAACCATGTTGCATCTCGGTTTCCTTTCGGGTTGCGGACGGGCACAGGGCCCGCCCCTGCACGTCGTTTGTTGTGGTCGGTTGCTTATTTCACCACTTTCACGGCTTTTCCGCCTTTCTTTACGATTACCACCTGGCCGGGCTTAGCCTTGCTGATGCGCTGGCCCTGGAGGTTGAATATCTCTTCCTTCTCGTTGTCGTTGTTTACGGGCAGGTTAGAGATGCCGGTGGGTTTGTATGTCGGGTCTGTGCCATCAAAAGTTGCGCTGATTTTGTTATAAATAGGTACTTTTGATATTTCTATATTTGCTGTAAATTTTCCATTACTTTCTTCTCCATTGAGTTTAATGTCAACGGTAAGATTCGAAAGAAGTATCTTGATCGTGACTGGTTGTTCAGTTGTTAATTTTGTGACTCCATCTTTTGTTGTAGTAGCATCAACATCCTTAAGCTCAATGTCACCGAGTTTCATAGAGTCATACTTGAAGTCTTTTAGTTTAATGGTGTATTTTCCATCTTCTTGTTTATTTACAGAAACGACAGATCCTTCTGTTTTCTTGGTATCTTCTTGAACTGTAACTGTTAGGTCACCTTTGTAGTCCGTCGCGAAGCAACTGACCGCCATGAGAACCATAGTGAAAAGTGTGAAAAGTTTTTTCATTGTTGTTATGTTTTTGTTGTCTTAGAATCTGTATCCGAAGCCCACGTTGAAGTATATGGGGTGCATGGTGAACGCCACGGTGTGGAAGTCGGACTTGAATATGTTATTGAACGAGTAGGCCAGGTCGCCGAACAGCGAGAAGTGCTTGTAGGCGTTCCACGAGGCTCCCACCTGCACGCCATAGTTGAACTTGCGCAGGTCATCGTCGAAGTTGTAGTCGGCCGAGCTGCCGTTGTCGAACGTCACCTTCTCGCCCGTCGGCGTGCCGTTGCGCAGGTAGCCGTCGCTCACGTATCCGTTGAACTGACGAGAGAGGCAGTAGGAGAAGAACATTCCGCCCCTCACCTTCCAGCGCGGGTTCACGCGGTAGTTGGCGGTGATGGGCAACGTGAGGTCGTTGCTGTTGTAGTCGGTCTTGTCGTAGCCCGTGAAATATCCAGCCACTTGGTCACCGTTTTGTATTATCGCCGTGTGGTAGTTTTTCACCGTGGCACCTGTCGACATGCGCTTGGCTTCGAGCCTCAATCCCGACGCCACGCCCCATCTGCCAAACCATTTCGTCACGGCACATTCGAGGGTGCCGTTGAGCTTCGGGTCGAAGCTGTTGATGTGTCTTATCTCGCGCGGCAGGCCGAGCGGAGTGGCACCTCCAATGTTGAGGCCGGCCTTCAGCTCCAGTTCCCATCCCTTCTTGTTCATCTGCTGCAGATTCTCGTCGCGTTCGCCGATGCTCTCTTGTGCGGCAGCGGAGAAGGAGAAAGCCACGAGCAGGAATAATAATATCTTGCTTTTCATGTTGCTTGTTCGTTTTAGAGTCGTTCCCGATGATTAATAAGCCTCGTAGTCCACGTGCAGCTCGTCGATGTAGAGCGTGCTGCCTATGGCACCCTTAAACTTGGCTCCGTCCTTGCTCGACGACGCGATGATGGCGAAGCTGTATTTGCCGGCTATCATCTTGTTGATGTCGAACGTCTTGCCGTTCATGGGCTCGAAAGGTATGGTGAACTTCGTCCACTCGTCGGTCTCCTTCCTGTCGGTCAGCTCGGCCTTTAGCACGATGCTCGGACTCGTGAGCGAGTTCTTGTTGGTGTCGGTGCCGTCGAGCCATGGAATCTCCTTCGACACCTCAAACACCACGGCGTAGAGCGCGAAGTCGTCTTTCGCCCCGCTCACCACGCTCATGTTCTCGTCGGTCACCGTCGGGCCGGCCTTATACTTATAGTATCCGGTCATGGAGACAGGCTTGGTGTTGAAGAACGGGATGCCGAAGTGGGTCGAAGAAGCCATGTCGCCGAAGTTGACTTGGAAAGAGCCCAAGAAGATGTTGCCGGCAGCTATCGGGGCCTTGAACATCGCGCCCAGCGCGCCAGTGCTTATGGTTGTCAGCTTGGCGCATTTGCCTATCACGCCGCCATCGGCCTGGCTCGTGGGGTAGTCGCTTGGCTTGGGGTCCGACGACATCAGCGTTATCATGGCGCCGGGGTTTCCTGAGCCCCAGTCCACATGCTGTCCGCCAATCTCCTCGTAGAATATATGGAACATCGGGTCGTCGGTGCCGTCGTCGTCGGTGTCGTACATGTAGTAGCGCATGTCGTCGAAGTGATAGTCGGCAGGCGTGGCGTTGCTTGCCACCCTCACGGTGTACTTCTTCTTCCATGCCCCGTCTTGCGAGGTCACGGTGTATTCCTGTGGCACGGGCATGTCAATCGAGTCGGGCTGCCCGTCGTCCTCATCGGTCTTCTGCGGGTTGGCCACGCGCGTGAAAAACTTGCGCTTGGTGCCGCTCGCCGGCTCTATGGTAGCGCCTTCGGTGAGCGTGAACTCAGGAGCGAGGATGCTGTCGGCGGTGTTGGCGTAGAGCGTCACCTCGTTGTTTGTTATCTCCGGCTCCCTGATAAGGGAACTGCCGTCGCCGAGGGTCACTCCCGTGATGTCGGCCTCGCTGTTGAGAGCCTCTTCCTTGATACATGAGGAGAGCGAGGCTGTCATCGCGACAGACAATAGCATGAGACTCCCCCATGCCCTTAAGGTCTTGTGCATATATAAAATATTTGTTACCTTGATTAATCTCTTTGTTGTGTTGGCTTGCCTATTGTGGTCGCTGACGGGCCTAAGGCCCACACCTGCAAGAAGCCGAACCAACTTGCGGCTTCTTAACTTTGCAAAGTTACTGCTTTTTCTTCGATTAATCACTTTTTGAAAATTAAATCGCCGTTTTTAGCGCGAAATATCCACATATCTTGAAGATTTATAATAATTTATGCAACGCCGGAGGCCCTTTTAGCCATAAATTAGCTAATTTTGCACGACACATTAATATGTGGACATATAATACAAACATATAATTAAAAACAGCACGATTATGAAGATAGCATTGATAGGCTATGGCAAGATGGGTCACATGATAGAGCAGATAGCCCTTGAGCGTGGCCATGAGATAGTATGCAAGATAGACATCGACAACGCCGACGACTTCGACTCTCCCGCGTTCGCCTCTGCCGACGTGGCCATTGAGTTCACCAACCCCACCGCCGCCTATGGCAACTACCTGCGCGCCTTCAAGCACAACGTGAAGGTCGTGTCTGGTTCCACGGGATGGATGAAAGACCACAAGGCCGACGTGGAGGCCCTGTGCCAGGACGGCAAGCAGACCCTTTTCTGGGCGAGCAACTTCTCAGTGGGCGTGGCCATCTTCCAGGCTGTCAACAAGAAGCTGGCTGAGATAATGAACGGCTTCGCGCAGTATGACGTCACCGAGACGGAGACCCACCACATCCACAAGCTCGACGCGCCCTCAGGCACCGCCATCACCCTTGCCGAGGACGTAGTGGAACGTCTCGACCGCAAGAGCTCATGGAAGCTCGGCACCACCACCTGGGACGACGGCCGCGTGGAAGGCTCCGAGGACCACAAGCCCGACGAGCTGCTCATAGACAGCGTGCGCCACGACGAGGTGCCGGGCATACACAGCATACGCTACGACTCAGAGGCCGACGAGATAACCATCACCCACAGCGCACATTCGCGCAAGGGCTTCGCCTTGGGTGCCGTGCTCGCCGCCGAGTACACCAAGGACCACAAGGGATTGCTCACCACGTCGGACCTCTTCAAGTTCTAATAAATCGGTGCAGGGGCCAGTCTTGTGCCGGCCCCCGCAAGGCAATAAAACAAACAAGGCAAGATAAATGATTGACAAGGAAAAGGCTTCGCTCAACATGAGGAAGCAATGGATGAAGTTTGGCTGTGCCTTCTTCTTCTACGTGCTGTTTATTATATGGATGTCGCCACGCACGCTGACGGGATGGATCCTCACGCTGCTCGGCGCGATGTTCATCTTCGACTGCTACGTGTCGAAGAAGGTGAGGTGGCAGTGGTGGAAAGACGCCGAGGGCCCCGTGAAGTTCATCATGAGCTGGGTCGACGCTCTCGTGTTCGCCCTCGTGGCCGTCTATTTCATCAACCTCTTCCTTTTCCAGAACTACGTCATACCGTCTTCTTCGCTGGAGAAGAGCCTCCTCACGGGCGACTACCTCTTCGTGTCGAAGGTGAGCTACGGCCCGCGCATCCCCGAGACGCCGCTCACCATGCCGCTCACGCAGCACACCATGCCCGTGATAAACACCAAGAGCTATGTGGAGTGGCCCCACTGGGACTATCGCCGACTGAAGGGCCTGGGCAAGGTGAAACTCAACGACATAGTGGTGTTCAACTACCCAAGCGGCGACACCATCGTCACCGAGGAACGCTACCAGGGCCCCGACTTCTACGGCGACCTCGTGTATCCGCTCGGCATGCAGATATACAAGGAGAACAACGTCAACCCCGTGGACCCGGCCAAGCTCAGCAAGCAGCAGCAGCTCGACTTCTTCGCCATGATCTACTCGCTTGGACACGACTACATCGTGAACAACCCCAACGAGTTCGGCTCAATAGACCACAGGCCCACCGACCGCCGCGAGAACTACGTGAAGCGCTGCGTCGGCCTGCCGGGACAGACCTTGCAGATAAAGAACCGCATAATCTACCTCGACGGCAAGCCAAACAAGGAGCCCGACAACGTGCAGTACACCTATTATGTGAAGCTCGCTACCGACCATCTGCCCGACGACGTGCTCAAGGAGCTTAACATATCCATGGAAGACCTCACCACGCTCAACCAGATGGGCTACATGCCTCTCACCAAGCGCGCCGTGGCTTTCCTCTCCAAGCGCAAGGACCTGGTGAAGAGCATCAAGCTCAACACCGACGCCGCGCCCTCGGTAAGCCTCTATCCCCACGACATCGTGACGGGATGGACGGTAGACAACTACGGCCCCATCTGGATTCCAAAGAAGGGCGCCTCCGTGAAGCTCAACATGAACAACATAGCCCTCTACGAGAGGCCGATAAGGGTGTATGAGCACAACGACCTCAAGGTGAAGAACAACCGCGTCTACATCAACGGCAAGCCCGCCACGAGCTACACCTTCAAGATGGACTACTACTGGATGATGGGCGACAACCGCCACAACTCAGAGGACTCACGTTATTGGGGCTTTGTGCCCGAAGACCATGTCGTGGGCAAGCCAATCTTCATCTGGTGGAGCTCCGACCCCGACCGCAAGGGATTCTCCGGCGTGAGGTGGAGCCGCCTGTTCAGGTTTGTTGACAACATAAAATAAGTAACGCATAATCTTTTAGACGGCACGTTTTGGCTCGGCAACTTCTGAAATTCATCATCGCCTTAGCGATAGCCATGACTATTGTCGTGGTTGTCCGCGTGTTTGCCATCACCGTCTACACTGTGCCCGCTCCCTTGGGCCAAGGGCTCAGGACGGGCGACAGGGTGGTGGTGAACAAGCTTGCCCGTAGCCGTGCCCCACGCCGTGGAGACCTCATCGTGTTCACCGTCAGGGGCGACGCGCCGGCCGTGTCGCTCATAGGCCCTCCGCAGGAACTGGGCCAGGTGGTCAACCTGCCGGGCGACACCATCAACGTGGCGCGCCGTCGATATGTCATACCCTTGAAGTGTTGCGACCGCTGCCCCTGCCGCGACTGCCGCCTCTATCTCGTGGAGACGGGCCACGGCAAGCGCCTCGTATATAGACATCAAATAGTGGGCAAGGCCGTACCCCTTTTCAGATGAACAACATTCTTCTCTCTTCCACTTATTTCGGTCCAGTGCAATGGTATCAGAAGCTCGCCCATGGCGGCGTGTGCCTCGTTGAGCGTCACGACCATTTCATCAAGCAGACTTACCGCAACCGGTGCGTCATAGCCACCACGCAGGGGCCGCAGGCCCTCACCGTGCCCGTGGAGAGCCCGCAAGGCTTGCGCATCGACAAGACGGAGATGAAAGACGTGCGCGTGTCAGACCATGGCGCGTGGCGGCACCTCCATTGGCAGGCCCTGCAGTCGGCCTATGGCGAGAGCCCTTTTTTCGAATATTATGCCGATGACCTGCGGCCTTTCTTTGAGAGGAAATGGGAGTTTCTTTTCGATTTCAACCTTGCCATAACCCGTAAGATGTGCGAGCTGCTCGACATAGAGCCGCACATAGAGCTTACCGACGAATACATCAATGTAAGCGAATGTTATAATGGTTGCGGACGGGCACAGGGCCCGCCACTGCACGATGGCACCCCTGCATGCGAATGCGACGACGACGTGATCGCCGATTACCGTGACGCGATTCGTCCCAAGCACCCATTGCCCGATTCAGGGTTCGTGGCGCGCCCTTATTATCAAGTTTATCAACAGAAGTTTGGGTTCCTGCCCAACCTCTCCATCCTCGACCTGCTTTTCAACGAGGGCAACGAGGCAGTGCTCTACCTGTGACATTTGCCAGTGGGCTTGCCAAGGGCTCGTCTTGTGCCGGATAACAGATATTGTAAAATATTATTGCCTAAATTTAACAAGT
>ERZ1023843.108-NODE-108-length-15535-cov-14.670413_pt1 | contig 15535 bp, 10 predicted proteins | sample MGYA00380384_ERZ1023843 | MGnify/ENA primary metagenome ERZ1023843 (study PRJEB33179, sample SAMN07448989) | human gut metagenome | biome: Human-gut; feature: Human associated habitat; material: Faeces | host: Homo sapiens | place: India: Bhopal | collected...
GCTTCTTTTCCCGAGGCGGGACGCCTCGCCCCCATTAGTGCTTGCGTTTGCTGCTAGTGTTTAGTGCTTGCGTTTGCGGCGTGCGATTATCACAAAATGGCATCTTTAGCAAGCACAAAACGCTAGCTCTAATGGGGGCGACGCGTCCCGCGTCGGTTTAGAGATAAGAGGGAAATACGAACGCTGCTAAATAATATTGCTGCTTCTTTTCCCGAGGCGGGACGCCTCGCCCCCATTAGTGCTTGCGTTTGCTGCTTGCGTTTAGTGCTAGTGTTTAGTGGTAGCGTTTAGTGGTAGCGTTTGGTGCTTGAGTTTATCGCTTGAGCTTATCGCAGAATGGCGTAATTGGCCCCTATATCCCTTTTGGGGTTATGGGGTGCAATGGGAAACAAGTTGGCGGGTTGGCAACCACCGGATAGATGTCCGTTGGTGTGCCAACCCGCCAGGTTGTTTGTCAATCAGTAATTTGATATGTGTATTTTGCTTACTTGATTACCTTCTTGCCCGTGTTGGTGATGAAGAGTCCCTTGGTGGGATTCAACACGCGGCGGCCCTGGAGGTCGTAGTAGCGCACGGCCTTTTCGCTGCCATTTGCCACAGTAGCATTGTTGATGTCTGTTACAACTGTTTTGGCTGTGAGCACGAACTTGGTGCTCCAGGTGCCGTAATCTTTCTTTGTATTGATGTAGTTAAATACTCCACCTGTCTTATTGATGGCCAAGTAGGTGCTATTGTTCACCGTTGACTTGATGTGGTAATAATCGCCATCGCCTTTTTCCAGCACCCAAGCCTGCGGGGTGGCCGAAGCTACGAGCGTATTGCTACTACGATTGAGGTAATTTTCAGAATCCTTGCCCTGAATGTATACTTGGCCAAGTGTGCTTGCAGGAGTCATACGCCATTCATAGTCGGCATTGTCAACTGCGGTAGCATCTTTTGCAATGTACTTTGGAGCCTTTTCGTCGATGCTTTCAAGGCTCGAGATGGTGAAAGTAGTCTCATTGTAATACCCGTCTACGGTGCAAGCTGTTTTGCCCATGGCCTCAACGGCAGCATTGAGCGCAGCTGTAGCTGCTTCATAGTCGGTAACAGATGCCTCGTAGGTAGCGATGAGAGACTTTACATTGTCAATGGCCTCTTGGCTGTACTGACCTGCCTTGGCTGTGGCTTCGTCTGTGTATCCTTCGTTTGTGGTAGCGGCCTTGGCCTTTGCCAAGGCTTCCTGAAAAGCCTCTGCTGAAGGGTCGCCACCAGGCACAATCCAGTCGATGGGGAACACAGCGTAGTTGAGTGCATAGCCCTGTGTGCAGGCATTGTCTTCGTAGAAGATGGCGATGTCGCCGTCCTTGGTGATGTCCATCGTAGAGTAGCATGAGCTGGGAGCGCATATTACGACGGGGTGACCCCATGTCTTGCCATTGTCGAATGATGCCTTTACGGTGACGTTCTTACGAGAGCCATTGTTGATGTATGAATGGAGCAATACCTTGTTGTTGTAGTAAAGAATGTCGGCGTTGCAAGCATTACCATTGATGTCGGCATTGGTGGTTTGTGTGCCCCATGTCATACCGCCATCGGTTGAGGTGTTGAAGCCACGCTTACCGCTCTGGCGTACAGAAATCATCACTGTGCCATCGGCCAACTCTACGAGTTTTGACTCGTCGCCGCCGTTGTAAGCAGACTTGGGTGACATCTTCCAGGTTTCGCCTTCATCGTCAGAATAGATGATGTACTCTTGAATGGCACCTGTAGCAAAGCGGTGGCTCATGGCAAACATGACACGGCCATTGAGTTTGGCGTCCTTTTGGCGCTGGAGGCAGATGCCGCGGCCAGAACCTGCAAACGAACCGAGAACCTGGCCCTGCTCATAAACGCCCTTGTAAAGTTCGTCGGTCAGTGCGCGGGCCTGTGACCATGTGTCGCCACCATCGGTTGAGGTGATGATAACGGGCACAATGCGGTTGCCATCTTCATTACTTGAATAGAAGTAGCCCTGGCCACCAACCATCAAGGCGATGATTTTGCCGCTGGCTGTTTCGACCATGGTAACATCGCCAAAGCCCTTGTGCTTCCCGTCTTTGCTTGCTACAAGTGCTTCGTCGGTTGCATTGCCTACTACCCACTTGTGGTCAGACCATGTTTTACCATTGTCGTCAGAGTGACGCTCGTATACGTCGATATGGCCGGGCAAGTCGCCACCATGATTGAAACGGTTGTCGGCCATGGTTACTACGCGGCCGTTCTTTGAGGCATTAGCACCCTTCTGATTGTGGAGTACGACCATTGAGGGGATACGCCAATAGGGTGTGCCAAGGTCGTTGGGCATGAAGGGTACGCTCTGCACCTTGTAGACGCGGGCAATGCCTTCGGGGTTGCCGTTGTTGACAGTGAATACTTTGTTGTCGCCATAAGTAAAGCTTACCAATGCAGCATCAACAGAGTCACCTACTACGGCCTTGTCGGTGATGTCGGCAGTAACATAGAAACGTGTTGTGCCTGAGGGCATCTCAAGGGCATTGTCGAAAGCTACCTCTACTTCGTTGCCGCTAACGGTGGCAACTTGGCCAATGAGTGTGGCATCGCGCTGGCCATTGCTGACAAAGTTGGCGTTCTTTGAAGTGAACACCTTGATATTCTCAAGTCCGGCTACATTGGTAGCACCAAGATTGAGTTTAAGGCTCTTGCCCACAACGTTGCCATTGAAGCCTGCAACCTCAGTTTGGAAAGTGAGAAGCACCTGTTCCTTGTTGCCAGCTGCGTAGGTTTGGAAACCTGGAGCCACATTGATAGAGTTGAAGGTCGGAGTTGCCGTAAGGTCTGATTCAGGAATCTCGATAAGGCGCCAAGCTGAAGCCGAGCCTATGCCGCCAGCCCACATTACAAGCACTGCACCGTCATTTTGCGCATGAAGGGGGTTCTTGCCATCGGGCTTGATGTTGAACACACCCTGGCCGAGCGACGTCACTGTGTATTTGGTGGCAGGTGTGGCAGTTGTTTTGGTGGCACCATTTACATCAGTGCTGTTAGGCTCGATATATTCCTTTGTGCCATAGTTTTGCACATAGAACTGACCGTTGCCGGCATCAGTGAATGTCCAACCATAGGCGGCCGACACTACCTTGTTGCCCCACTTGGGCTGCGCCTCACTGCCTGCGCTGTAAATATACTTGCCTTGGCAGTAGCCAACCGATTTGTCGGATACGATGTAATAGGTTTTGCCTGCTGCTACCTGCACCATGGCTGCGCTATAAGCAGTTTGTGCAGCGGTTATGGCATCAACCGTAGTAGCTGCCTTTATGGCATTTGTAAATGTGGTGCGCACCTCTGCTGGGTACTGGCCAGGATTTGTACCCTCTTCTGTTTCGTTAAGAACACTAAGCGCCTTAGCCTGCGCTGTCTCTAATTCGGTAAGCGATACCGCCTCGAAGCGGTATTTACAACCTGCATCTTCCTTGTTCGTACCACTACCCCAGTTGTAGAGGTAGTAGTTAGGACCGTCCTGGCTTGTGTTGAACTGCACGCTACCACTTGTGATGGTATAGGTATCGTCACTGAGATCTGTAATAGTCCAATCGCCAGCCCCGCTCTTAACGGGTGCAAAAGCTGTGTTATTATTGGGCTTTACCGTTGACGATGGCGAGATATACTCACCCGACATATTAACAATTTTGTAGGTACCATCGGTACTGCCTGCCTCAAGGCGCCACAATTGGCTGGCCGAGTAGGGTTTTTCGAATGTTTTGGTGTTCTGCATGGCCACCCCGACGCCCTTCGATATGAGAGAGAGGTTACTACGGTTGGGGGTGTAAATGCGGAACCACTTGGGATTTTCGGCAGTAGATGTCACAATCTTGTCTGCCCATGCCTGCGACGTGCCCAGCCCAAAGAGGGTCAGTGCGGCCAACAAACCATTGAAGTAGTTTCTTTTCATTTAATTGATAGGTATTATTGATTTGTATATGTTACTGTTGTGATGTACGCGTTAGCAGAATTAGTAGACGAGTTAACAATTTAACCTGTCAACCTGTTTACTAATTCCGCCAACGCATTACTTACTTGTCAACTTGTTAACCCGTTAACCAAGAATTTCGCCAACGGGTTGCCAACATTACTTGCCTTCCTTTTTACCACCCAGTATGGCGGTGGGGTCAAGTTTGGCTATGGTGTCGCGCATGGCGGTGTCGCCCTTGAGATTTTCGAGTTTGTAGTAATCCATAAATCCCATGTTGCCATCGCGCAGTGCCTGTGCCAGGGCCTTTGGCACTTCGGCCTCGGCCTGTATTACCTCGGCACGTGCCTGCTGAGCCTTGGCCTTCATCTCCTGTTCGGTGGCCACGGCCATGGCGCGGCGTTCCTCGGCTTTGGCTTGTGCAATGTTCTTGTCGGCGTTGGCTTGGTCCATTTGGAGTGTGGCGCCAATGTTTTTGCCCACATCGATGTCGGCAATGTCTATTGACAGAATTTCGTAAGCTGTGCCGGCGTCGAGGCCCTTTGAAAGCACGAGTTTTGATATAGAATCGGGATTTTCGAGCACTTGCTCATGCGTTTCGGCCGAACCGATGCTCGACACAATGCCCTCGCCCACACGGGCCAGAATGGTGTCCTCGCCAGCACCACCTACCAGCTGGTGTATATTGGCACGCACCGTAACGCGGGCTTTGGCTATGAGCTGAATACCATTTTTGGCCACAGCTGCCACGGGGGGTGTGTCTATTACTTTAGGATTGACACTCGTCTGTACAGCCTCGAACACATCGCGGCCGGCCAGGTCGATGGCGGTAGCTTTTTCAAACGAGAGGTCGATGTTGGCCTTCGATGCCGACACCAGCGCATGCACCACGCGCTGCACGTGTCCGCCCGTCATGTAGTGGGCTTCAAGGTTGTCGCGCGTCACGGTGCGCAGCCCGGCCTTGTGTGCCTCGATAAGGCTCGGCACGATGATGCCGGGCGGCACATTACGAATGCGCATCAGGAATAGCTGAATGAGCGATATCTTCACACCCGACACCTTTGCACTGAGCCACAAGAAGAAGGGCACGAAATGAAAAAAAATGCTGAGAAGTACTATGGCGCCTAACGCCACAACAGCAATCACCATAGGAGATGAGATAATCATAAGCTACAAGTATTAAGTAGATAAAGTTGAAAGTCGCTCATGGCTATTGACAATATCGCGGACTCGCTGATAAGTTAACAAGTTAATGGGAACCACGACTTTTACCATACAAAGGTATGGCTTAATAACAAAAGCGTGGAAAAGTTCCTTGGTCTTTTTCACGTTTTTGTGTTATACAACATATTATGAGAGCTAACGACTCTGTGCATCAATATATTCGAGTTCGGCGGCAAGCATGGCTATGAGCGGCATGTCGGCACCGCGGCTGCGTGCCTCGGCCAGCGGACGGCGGTAAAGGTAGTACAGCTCCATGGGGCGGTGGTGGTCGCGGTCAAACTTCATGCTCGATGCAAATTGTGGCATGCGGTGTGTCATGTCCATCATTTTGTCGGCATAACTCTCGTCAATGCCTTTCACACCGCAAGCTCTGGCGGCGCCTATCACCTCGAGCATCATTTGGCGAATGATGGGTGCCATGCTCTCGTTGGCTATCAGGCTGCCGGCCGAAACGGCACCCACGGCAGCGGTCATGCCGTTAAAGGGCATGTTCCACACAGCTTTTTTCCAGCGCATCTCGTCGTAGGGCATTTCCTTGGCCTTGATGCCCGAAGCTGCAAAGTCGGCCATCATCTGGCTGAGTGCCTCGTGGTTGTGGCAGTTGTAATTGCCCACTTGCAGCAGTCCGTTGAAGGTGTGCGTAATGTGGCCAGGAGCGTTTTTGAGCGTGCAGATGTATGCTACGCCTCCCAACAGTTGTGCGCGTGGCATGGCCTTGCACAAGTCGGCCTCCAGCCCGATGCCGTTTTGTATGAGCAGCACCAGTGTGTCGGGGTGACAAATTGGGGCGAGCATTTGCGGCAGCAGGTGGTTGGCTATGCTCTTGATGGCTACTATCACCACATCGCACACTGGCATTTGCGCCGTACTGTTGTAGGCATTGATGTGGCAAAGGTGGTAACTGCCATCGCACGAATCGACCTGCAGGCCGTGCTGGCTCACATGGTCGTAGTCGGAATGCAGCAAAAAGTGTACGTCGTGACCGGCCTTGGCCAACAAGCCGCCATAGTAGCCACCTATGGCACCGGTGCCGATGATTGCATATTTCATATAGTCTGGTATATACGTATTTGATTGATGGGTTGACGGGTTGACAAGTAAGTATGCATACGCTACTTATTATGTTAAAGTAAGACTGGTAACAAGCTTGGTAAACTTACTTGTAAACTTGTCAACTTGTCAACTTTTCAACTCGTCAACTTTTCAACTTTTCAACTTGTAAAGACGGCAGCCCCATCTTATAAACATTCGTTTCACGCAGTTCAAAGCCCAGGCTCTGATACAAGCGGTTGGCTGCCACCCGCTGCGGACGCGAGGTGAGGTTTGCCGTGGCGGCACCGTGGCGGCGGGCTTGGAACATGAGGTGGTCGAGCAACATACGCGCATACCCCTTACCACGCTGGGCAGCGTCAACCACCACGTCCTCCACCCATGCTTTGTTCCCCGTGAGCTGGTGGCACAGGCAGAGTGTTGCCGTACCGGCCAAAGTGCCCTGCGGCGTGTAAAGCAAGTAGATGTGTGTGCGGGGCTCGTGGGCCAAAGTTGTGAGTTGGGCGAGCGTCAATGGCACAAAGTTGGACGAGAGTTGGGCAAGCAGGGTGTTTACACTGTCGAGCAGCGGTGTGCTGCAGTCATCTGCCTTGAGCGGCACAATGTGGCAGCGGCGGCGCACGTCGAGCAGTTGGCGTATGGTTTTGCCATAAAGGGGGTGGCACCATTCGGGAGCTATCTCGGCCAAAGGTTCGAGCACAAACAGGCGGTTGGTCATTTCGGGGTGCGGCAGTTGCAGCGACGGCGTACACACCACGCGGTTGTCGCTGGCCAACAAATCGATGTCGATAATGCGGTCGTGATACACCCCGTCCTTGCTCTTGACGGTGCGCCCCATGTCGCGCTCAATTTGCTGAGTAGCGTGCAGCACTTCGGCGGGCGTCATCGTGGTGTCTACTGCCACAGCCGTATTGACAAACAAGTTGTCTGATTCAAAGCCCACGGGTGCCGTTTCGATAGGTGTGGCCTTACGCACAACCGTGCCTATGCGCTCGCCAATGAGCGCACAGGCACGGTTTATGTTTTCGTGGCGATTGCCAAGATTTGTTCCGAGTGAGAGATAAAGCATTACAAGTTGTGATGTATATATATGTGTGAGCCGAGCGGTTGCCCCCTACTCCACCGAAAGTGCGTCGAACACCATTGGGGGTTCAAAGCCGCGTGTAATGGCCGCACGGGCAATCTTTTGGTTCACGGCATAAGGCGTGTCGCCCTTGGTGGTGCGGCGCCGCGAGGCAATGAAGTCGGCCAATGCCTGGCGGTAGTCATCGTCGTCTATCAGAGCCAGGGCATCGTCGGTGTCGAAGTCTGACACACCCTTTTGCCGCAGCGCATAGCGTATTTTGATGCGCCCCCAATGGTCGAAGCGGAATTTATCGTTTACAAAGGCGCGCGCATAACGTGCCTCGTCAATGTAGCTTTCGGCCTCAAGGCGGCCCAAGGTCTCGTCCACCTCGTCGGGTGTAGCCCCTTTGGCCAGAAGCTTTTTGGCTATCTCGCTGCGGCAATATTCCTTTTGCGCGCAGCGGCTGGTGGCCCACTGGTAGTATTGGTTGTTATCGGCCATAAGTTACTTAATGATGCTGCGCAGCACAAACCAGGCATGGTAGCCCAGGGTGGACAACAGACCATAATGGTGCGACATGATGTGGAAACGCTCGCGCAGTGATGCCTTGTGGTTGCGTGTGGTCATGCCCTCGTTCAGGTAGTCGGCGATGATGGTGTGTGCATTGACAAGCGGCAGTGCCTTGCGCGAAGCCTCACGCATGATGCGAATGCACCAGTCAAAGTCGGCCGAGAAGCGATACTTGCGGTTGTAGTGCATACGCCGTGCCAGGTCGGTACGTGCAAAGAAAGCCTGGTGGCACACCAGCATGCCATTTTTGAACGAGCGCCAGTTGAGGTGTTCGGGCGGTGTCAGACGCCGGCGTCGCAGAAAGTTGCCGTCGGCATCTACCAAGTTGGTGTCGCCATACACCACAGCGGGCAGTTTGGGTGACTTGACAGCCGCCTGTGCCACGAGTTCGAGCGTGTTGGCAGCATGAAAGGTGTCGCCCGCATTAAGAAATAGTATGTAGCGCCCCGTGGCCATGTCGATGGCCTTGTTCATGGCATCATACAGCCCCTCGTCGGGTTCGCTGATGCACACTATTTCGTGACGCACGGCAGCATGGCTGTTGCGCTCCTGATAGTGGTGCACAAGCTCAAGGGTATTGTCGTGCGAGTTGCCGTCAATAATGAGGTGCTCCACATGGGCATAGGTTTGCTGCTCCACACTTTCGATGGTTCGTTCAATAAGCGCACCGGCATTCCATGTAACGGTGGCTACGGTAATTTTAAGGCCTTCTTCTGTCGTCTGTGCCGCGGAAGGAGGCACACTGTTCTCTTCCATTTTTATGATAAGTACATTATTATTCTATTAAGTAGGTTGCTGCCGCCCTACTCCATTGCATATACTGCCGCATAAGCCTTGGCCACAGCCTTTTCGTCGTAAGCCTTCAGGGCCTTGGCGCGGGCATTGCGGCACATGGCGGCATAGCTTTGCGAATTGAGTGTTGCGGCTATGCCATGTGCAAAGTCGAGGCTGTTGCAGTAAGCGGCCAGATAGCCGTTCACCCCCGTGTCGACCATCTGCGGCACACCGCCCACATTGAATGCCACACAAGGCACGCCGCAGGCCATGGCCTCAGCTATGGTGTTGGGCAGGTTGTCCATGAGGGTGGGCATAACCAACAAGTCGCAGGCTTGGTAGAGCTGCCGCATACGCTCCTCGCTCTGTACATAGCCCATGGCATACGCTGGCACAGCAAAGGCCGATTGCAAACTTTCGGCTCCATGCCCCGCCAGCACAATGGCCACCTTGTCGGCCTGGTCGGGGTGCTCCTGCATGAGCAGCGATATGGCTTCGGTCAGATAGTCTATGCCCTTGTTGGGGTCGGTCACCTTAAAGGCGGTAAACAGCAGCAAACGCTTGTCGGCGGGCAATCCGAGTGCCTCGCGCACCTCGTTGCGGGTGGGCATGCCCTCTGTGCCGGCTGGTGCATAGTAGCGTGTGTCGATGGGATTGGGTATGCAGCCCACGCGCTGCCCCTTGAGCAGTGGCGCTTGTGCGGCCAAGCCGGCCAACCACTGGCTGCACCCTATTGCGGTAAAGTGGCCCTTGGCGTAAGTGGCAGCCTTGCGGCGGTAGGTGCTGGCCGACAGGTCGCCCGCCGAGGGACGGCACAACTGCGGACATTTGCCGCAACCGCTGAGCCAGCGCTGGCAGTCGGCCGCATTGTGACACACACCGGTAAAGGTCCACATGTCGTGCATGGTGACGACCACGCGCTTGCCGCTGCGCAATATCTTCTGCATATTGCGCAGTGAGAGCATGGCCTGGTTTGTCCAATGCAGATGTATGACATCGGCCTCGGCAAATGCCTTGAGCCGTGTAATGTCGTTGCCAAAGCGTGCCGTGTCTACTGCAAACAGCCCTTGGCGGCTAAAGCCGTTCTTTACGAATATCTCTAACCTTTCGAGCACGAACTTGAGTTTGCGCCACAGGGTGCGTTTAAGGCTTACCACCTCTGTGCGCTCTGCTGGCAGTGTGCGGTTCATGCACAACAATGTGGCATCTACGCCGTTCTGGCGCAATGCTTTGAGCAGCCGCATGGAGGCTATGGCAGCCCCGCCTGCGTGGTCTGAGGTGTTGATAAGCAGTACTTTCAAGGGAGTAGAGGTTAGAGGGTTAGGAGGTTAGAGGGATAAGGTTATGAGGGGATAAGGTTATGAGGTTATAAAGTAACCTTTGTGTGTTAGGCAAGGAGTTTGGAAGTTAGAGGATTATTGGGTTAAAGGGTTAGAGGGTTAGAGGGTTAGAGGGTTAAAAGATTACCCTTGCTTGCCTAACTCACAAAGGTTACTTTTTAACCTTATAACCCCATAACCTTATAACCCTATAACCTTCCCCCTCTCTCACCGTCCCAGCGTGTCCTTTGCAATGACAGCTGTGGCCCCGGCGTTTTGTTTGATATAATTATCTGCCGCCTGACCGGCGCGTGAGAGTTCGTCCTTGTCCGAAAGGAAACGGTCCATAATGGCCGCAAAGTCGGCCGCAGAATGTATTTCGCGGCAACCGCCATTGGCCAGCAAAGCCTGCGCCTCGCGGAACTTTTTGTTGTTAGGGCCTATTATTACCGGCACACCATACACCGCTGCCTCGGGCACATTGTGTATGCCCACGCCAAAACCACCGCCCACATAGGCCACGGTGGCATAACGGTAGATGCTCGACAACAAGCCATAGCAGTCTATTATCAAGCAGTCGGCCTCGGCCACACTCTTAGGCGTGGCTGTAGAGTAGCGCACATACGGCCGCTGCAGTTTGCTCTCAATCTGTCGCAAGTGGTCCTCGCTCACCACGTGGGGAGCCAGTACCAGGCGCAGATTGGGGTGGGTGTTGAAATAACTGATAATGATGTCCTCGTCGGGCTGCCACGAGCTGCCGGCCACGAGCACCCGCCAACAACCGGCAAAGCGCTCGACAAGGGGCAGCGGCTTGGCCGCATTGCGTATGTCTATTACGCGGTCAAAACGGGTGTCGCCCACCACCGTCACTTGGTTTACGCCTATGCCGGCAAGCAGTTGTTTCGAAGCCTCGTCCTGCACGTAAAGGTGCGTCATGCGATGCAGCACACGTGCATAGTTGCGGCCGTACCAACGAAAGAATATCTGGCCGGGCCTGAAAATGCTCGACACCGAATAAACCGGCACATGGTTGCGGTGCAATATGTCGATGTAGTTGCGCCAGAACTCATATTTTATAAAATATACAGCCTCGGGACGCGCCATTTTTACAAACTTTATGGCGTTGAACGGGGTGTCGAAGGGCAAGTAACATATGACATCGGCCCCATCATAGTTCTTGCGCACCTCATAGCCCGAGGGCGAGAAAAAGGTGAGCAATATTTTGCGTTCGGGGTGCTCGCGCCGCAAGCGCTCCATGAGCGGGCGGCCCTGTTCAAACTCGCCCAGCGAGGCGGCATGAAACCACACATAGCGGCTGGTGCCTATCTGGCGGCGCAATATGCGCCAAGTGTCGCGGTGCCCGCGCATCATGGTACGCACCTTTTTGTTAAAGAGTGCGGCTATGTTGCAGCCGAGCATCATCAAGTATATTGCGAGTGAATACATCTTGTAGTAAAAAGAGTTTTGCTGTCCGTTGACACCACCAAGCGTCAACGGACCGACAAAAGATAGTTAACTGGAGCCTACAAGCAGACAAGCCTCACGCGCCCACCTGCTTCAACCAACCTGCTTAGTGCAGCGCCTCAATGGCAGCCTTCATGCGGCGCAGGGTCTCCTCCTTGCCAAGGAAAGCGGCAAGCTCATACATGTCGGGGCCCTTACCAGTGCCCACAAGGCACACGCGCCAGGGGTTCCAAGGCTTTTTGCCTGTTTCGGCAGCCCAGGCATCTACCACAGCCTTCTGGCTTTCGATGCTGAAGTCGTCAAGGCCCTCAAGCAGATGGTAAAGCGCATCCATGTCGGCAGCAGCGCCTTCCTTCCAGTTCTTGCGGGTAAACTTGTCGTCGGCCGAATAGGTGGGGGCTATAAAGAAGAAGTCGCAAAGGGGCCAAAGTTCCTTGATAAAGTTAATCTTCTTCATCTTCATCATGCCCACCACAGCCTGTACACGTTCAATGGGGGCGTCGATGCCATTGGCCTTGAGTATCTGGTCAAAAGCAGGGGCGAGCACCGCGTCGTCGGTTTTGAGTATGTACTCGCGGTTGAACCACTGTCCCTTGATATAGTCGAACTTGGCACCGCTCTTCGAGCATTTTGACAGGTCGAACTGGTCGATGAGTTCCTGCATGGAAAGTATTTCCTGGTCGGTGCCGGGGTTCCAGCCCAACAGGGCAAGGAAATTGATTACAGCCTCGGGCAGATAGCCGCTTTCGCGGTAACCCGACGACACATCGCCCGTTTTGGGGTCGTGCCACTCGAGCGGAAACACCGGGAAGCCCAGGCGGTCGCCGTCACGCTTGCTGAGCTTGCCCTTGCCGTCGGGCTTGAGCAACAGGGGCAGGTGAGCAAACTGGGGCATGGTGTCCTCCCAACCAAAGGCACGGTAGAGCAACACGTGCAGCGGAGCCGATGGCAACCACTCCTCGCCACGTATCACGTGCGAAATCTCCATCAAGTGGTCGTCCACAATGTTGGCCAAGTGGTAGGTGGGCAGGTCGTCGGCACTCTTGTAGAGCACCTTGTCGTCGAGAATGTCGCTCATTATGCGCACATCGCCACGAATGATGTCCTTTACGTGCACCTCCTCACCTGGCTCTACCTTGAAGCGTACCACATACTGCTCGCCGGCGTCAATCAGGCGCTGTGTTTCCTCGGCGCCGAGCACCAGCGAGTTGCGCATCTGCATGCGGGTGTGGGCATCGTACTGAAAGTTCTGCACGGCCTCACGCTTGGCGGTCAGTTCCTCGGGGGTGTCAAAGGCTATGTAGGCCTTACCGGCATCGAGCAGTTGCTTTACATACTTGCGGTAAATGTCGCGACGCTCGCTCTGGCGGTAGGGGCCATGGTCGCCACCAAAGCTCACACCTTCGTCAAACTTGATGCCGAGCCACTTGAACGACTCTATAATATAGTCCTCGGCCCCCGGCACAAAGCGGTTGGAGTCGGTGTCCTCAATGCGGAACACCATGTCGCCGCCGTGCTGGCGCGCAAACAAATAATTGTAAAGGGCTGTGCGCACACCGCCAATATGAAGTGGGCCCGTGGGGCTTGGTGCAAAACGCACACGTACTTTTCTTTCAGACATAGTTGTAATGATAATTTCGTTATTATGCCACAAAAGTACTGCTTTTTTCGCAAAAGGCCAAGTTGTGGCACAGACGCCATAACACCAAGTTTGGTCATCAAAGGATAAAGTTGTACTTTTGCAGACTGTAACCAACGCATAATCAACCAATTCACACATAATGAAGAAGTTTTTCACTCTCACTCTTCTGCTCCTGCTCACCGCCGTGACGGCCGTGCAGGCTCAGGTGAACTTCAGCGTCAAGTACAAGCGCGTGAATTCCACCACCATCGACATCATTTTTACTGGTACCGCACAGCCGGGTTGGCACATCTACTCTACCAACATTGGCGAGGGTGGACCTACCAGGGCCGAGTTTGGCGTGGACAAAATTAAGGGTGCCAAGCTCAAGGGCAGCCTTAAGGCCGGACCGGGAGCCAAAACCATGCAGGACCCCATATTCGAGATGCCTGTAACCTTCTTCGAGGGGCACGCCACCTTTACACAACGCGTGGAGCTGCTCGACAAGGACTATGAGCTGAAAGGCTACCTTAAATATGGTGCCTGCAACGACGAGAACTGTCTGCCGCCCACCAGCGTCAACGCCAAGGTGGCTGGCACCGACGGCCCCGCCCCCACTGCCGAGAGCAAGGCCGAGGAGGCTGCCGCTGCTGCCGCACAAGGTAACGCACTGACTACTGCCACCGACAGCACGGCTGCCACTGCCACCGACAGCACGGCTGCCACTGCCACCGACAGCGCTGCCGCCATGGCACAGGTGCAGCCGCTCGACAGCGCACAGACTCAGGCTCTGTGGACTCCGGTAATAAAGGAACTCAAAAACTTTGGTTCGGACACGGGCGACATGACGGGCAAGGCATGGTACTACATATTCTTCCTGGGCTTTGTAGGCGGCCTCGTGGCCTTGTTCACCCCTTGCGTATGGCCCATCATACCTATGACAGTGAGTTTCTTCCTTAAGCGCTCGGGCGACCGCCGCAAGGGTGTGCGCGATGCCATTACCTACGGCGTCAGCATTGTGGTGATATACGTGGCCCTGGGCCTTATCATCACCACCATATTCGGTGCCAATGCGCTCAACGACCTCTCCACCAACGCAGTGTTCAACATTCTGTTCTTCCTCATGCTGGTTGTGTTCGCGGCCAGTTTCTTTGGCGGATTTGAGATTACGCTGCCCAGCAAGTGGGGCGATGCTGTCGACAACAAGGCCGAAAAGACTACCGGTCTGCTCAGCATCTTCCTCATGGCCTTTACACTGTCGCTGGTGAGTTTCTCATGCACAGGTCCCATCATAGGCTTTTTGTTGGTCGAGGTGAGCACATCGGGCGGTTCGGCCCTGGCTCCCACCATCGGCATGTTGGGTTTTGCCGTGGCGCTGGCTCTGCCGTTCACACTGTTTGCCCTGTTCCCCACATGGCTCAAGAGCGCGCCCAAGAGCGGCGGCTGGCTCAACAACGTGAAGGTGGTGCTTGGTTTCCTCGAACTGGCTTTTGCCCTGAAGTTCTTCTCGGTGGCCGACTTGGCTTACGGCTGGCACTTGCTCGACCGCGAAACTTTCCTCGCACTGTGGATTGTGATATTCGCCCTGTTAGGCATCTACCTGCTGGGCGCCATCAAGTTCCCGCACGACGATGAGGACGAGCGCCACACTTCGGTTCCGCGCTTCTTCCTGGCGCTCATATCGCTGGCCTTTGCCGTGTACATGGTGCCGGGGTTGTGGGGCGCGCCTGTCAAGGCCGTGAGTGCCTTTGCACCGCCTATGTCTACTCAGGACTTTAACCTCGACCCTGTAAAGATTGAGGCTAAATTTACCGACTATGAGGCGGGCATGGCCTACGCACGCCAAACTGGCAAGCCGGTGATGCTCGACTTTACGGGCCACGGTTGTGTGAACTGCCGCAAAATGGAGTTGGCTGTATGGCACGATGCCAAGGTGCGCGACTTGCTCACCAAGGATTATGTGCTTATTTCGCTTTATGTGGACGAGAAGGCTCCGCTGCCCGAACCCATCGAGGTGCAGGAGAACGGACAGGCTACCACGCTTCGCACCGTGGGCGACAAGTGGAGCTACTTGCAGCGCAGCAAGTTTGGTGCCAACGCGCAGCCTTTCTACGTGTTGCTCGACAACAATGGCCGTCCGCTCAACAGCTCTTACTCGTACGACGAGAACATTGACAAGTTTGTGACGTTCCTTAAAAAGGGTCTTGACAATTATAACAAGCAATAAGCACTGGCAATTTGCTAATGTGGCAATTTGCTAATGCGTTAATGGGCTGACGCCGTAGTGTTACAAATAGTAACGCTACGGCGTCAGCTCATTTATATATCTGCATATTTGCACATTAACAAGCATGGTGCGAGCACGGCGCAAGCACCAAACGCGAGCACTAAACGAGAGCACCAAACGCAAGCACTTAACGCCTGACAATTAGACACGACTGACTCTGCCGCCGAATAGACAGGGGTAGATCTCCGGGGGCGCCCTCTCAGGAAAAACT
>ERZ1023843.115-NODE-115-length-14885-cov-13.587660_pt1 | contig 14885 bp, 7 predicted proteins | sample MGYA00380384_ERZ1023843 | MGnify/ENA primary metagenome ERZ1023843 (study PRJEB33179, sample SAMN07448989) | human gut metagenome | biome: Human-gut; feature: Human associated habitat; material: Faeces | host: Homo sapiens | place: India: Bhopal | collected...
GCCTATGGGATATTTCATCTCTGTGTGTCTTTTTCCTTTTCCGCTTCGAAGATACGAAGAAATCGGCATTCAAGCAAACTTGACAGCGGAAAAATGGAAAAATAAGTTCGCGGTTTATGCATTATGGATTTTTTGCGTGTTTTCTCACCAACGAATCGTAATCCCCATTACTGTAATGGCGATTACGATTCCACAAACTAACACGACAAGGCATGTAAAGACAAACACAAAGAGAGGCAAGCCTCATGGGTTTGCCTCTCTTTGTGTATTTATGGTGTAAGTGTCAGTCAGATTACTTCGCGAACTTCACGTCGCGGATGAAGTCAGTGCCCACGCCGAACGAGCCTGCGCTCACGTTGTGCTTCCAAGGCAACACGAACATGTTCTCGGAAGCCAGATAGCCACCGAAGTTGTTTTCGTTGTCTTCGCCTGTGTATTTCGCGGGATCATTGGTTCCAGCTGCCCAAGCGTAGCTCACCATGCCATAGGTGCCATACTCGAATCCTGCTTGCGCGCTGGTCTGCTTGCCACCGTCGGAGGCGCACTGCGTGAACTCCTGCTTTTCACCGGTTTCCTTGTTCCACTTGAAGTAGAAGTGGTATCCGGCAACATCGTCAACAGGCTCCAACATGCTCTTTATGCGATAGACGTCGAGACCGGGCGAGTACTCGATGGTCACAGGCCACTGCGTTTCGGCAAAGAACGTCTCGTCGTAAGTACCTGTAGCGAAAGGCACATAGTCTTCCTTCACCACTTCCACCTTGTAGGTGTTCACCTCGCCGTTCTTCTGCATGTAAGAGTTGGTATAGCTCTCGGGAACGCGGAGCACGAAATCATAATCGGTGTTAAGGCTCATGTCGGCGGCTGGTGTCACCGTGATTGTGGCCAACGAGTCGCCAGCGGCGAAGTTGGCCGTCTCAGGCACGTTCCAGCCCTCTGGCACGATCAGCTTCTCCAATGGCACGCTGAGGGTGCCCTGGGTGGTGTGGCGGTTGAGCACCACGTCGAATGAGGTGGCAGTCTTTTCCATCACGGGGTTGGAATAGGTCAGGAACGTCACGTTGTTCTCGCCAGCGGGCTCTCCTGCCTTGTAGTCATCGTCGTCGCTGCAAGCCGAGAAGGCGAACGCGCCGACAAGCATCGCGCCAATGACAAATAATTTATCTATTCTCATGATTAGTCTTATTTGAATGTGTGTTTACTGTGTTATTAGTCGGTCACGCCGTCACGCAGGCTGCCGTTCTGGCCAGCCACGGGCAATGAGCCGCCCTCGTTGTCCACGATGCTGAGGTTGTTGTTCTTCTCGCTCTGTGGGAAACGCATGTTGAGCCATCCGTCGTCTGCTGCCACGTTAAACTGGTAGGCGCTTGGGAAGTTGTTTGCCACGCCCTGGTGGAAGCGCACGATAGGCTTGCCCAGACGCTTGGCGTCGACGGTGAAGAAGCCCTCACCCCAAAGCTCCACGCGGCGCTGGAACCAAATCTCGTCGGCCAGTGAGAGGCCGCGGCCATTGATGTCGTAGCTGGGGTCGCGATAGGTCTTCACGAAGTTGGTGAGTATCTCGCGAGCCTTGGCCTCGTTGCCGCTCTTGGCGTAGCCCTCGGCGGCGATGAGATACATCTCCTCGATACGCATCAAGGGGAAGTCGTTCATGTTTGTAGTGGCGCCCACGCCGTTCTTCATGCCGAACTTGATGTTGGTGTAAGGCTGGAAAGCAGCCTTGTTACCGTTCTTCAAAACGAAGTCTGCCATCTGGTCACCTTTGGCCACACGACCGTTGTCAGGGTCAGTCCATGAGAGGTTAGCCCAGTTAGGAGAATGCTTCTGGGCGTTGAGCCACCATCCCTTGCGCACGTCGGTAGCGGGAATCTTGTCGTAGAGCAGCTGGTTGATGACAGGGGTGTTGCCTGTGGCTGCGGCATAGCCGTCGCCAGAGAAGGCGCAGTTCCAAGCCGCAGAGCTTTGGTAGTTGCCATAGCCGGCGTTGTCTTGCGCGTCGGCCTCGGTGCGCAGCACAGCCCAAATCCAGGCATGGCCATCGCCCGATGTCGCGTCGTCGAAGCCAGGCACGCTGACCTCCTCGCGCGTGGCGGGAGTATAGCGACCGCTGTTGATGACCTTCTCTGCATCGGCGGCGGCGTCAGCCCACTTGCCCATGGCGAGGTTGGCGCGAGCGCGAAGGCCGAGGGCCACGTCCACGTTGATGTATTGCTTGTTTGAGCGCTCTGCGCCGAGATTCTCCACGGCATAGTTGAGGTCGTTCATGATGACCTCATACACCTTCTTCACGGTGGCGCGAGGGTTGTGGGTAGCGTCAACGCTGTCGGAGAGCAATGGCACGCAAGGCTGGTCGGCGGCCTTCTCGTAGCCGAACTGGAAGTAAGGCGCCAGCATCATGTAGTCGTAGGCGCGAATGGTCTTTGCCGAAGCTATGAAGGTGATGGCCTTCTTGTCTTGCGTGTCGGCAGGATACGACGAAATCACCTGGTTGGCCACACCCATCTCCTTGTAAGGAATGACGTAGCGGATGTAAGGGTTGGCGTAGTTGGCGTTGCGTGAAGACAAGTCGCCGCACACTGAGAACCAGTTGTAGTTGTTGTCGCCGCAAGTCGCGTCGGCACCTTCAAGGTCGCCGCTGATAAGCGCCATCACGAGGCCGAAGTCGTCGGGGCGCTGGCCCTTGCCCTGGCCGCTGGTGCCGCCCTTGCCTATGTAGTTGAACATGCCGTCGTAGGTGGCCTTCACGCGGTCGGGGATGACCTCATTGGTCGCAAGACGCTGGTCGGCAGACAAATAGTTGTTTCCCTCATACTCTTGCTCGTTGAGGTCGTTGCACGCCGACAATGAGAGCATCGCGGCAGACGCCATGAGCAAGTATATCTTGTTTTTCTTCATTTGAGTATTTTTATTTTAGTGTCGCCCCTGCCCTGAAGCCTGGGCGACTTATACGAACATCGTGTTTAGAATGTCAGCTGTATGCCGGCTGTGATTGAGCGCATCGCTGGATAACCGCCGCCACCGATGAGGGCTGCTCCAGAGGTGTAGCTGCCAACGCCCATGTAGGTGCGTGGGTCAAGACCCTTGCGCGCGCTGATGAGGAAGAGGTTCTCGGCCGTGACATACACGCGGATGTTGTTGATGTACATGCGCTGCACGAGCTGCTTGGGGAAGGTGTATCCCAACGACACGTTGTTGAGGTTGAGATAGTCGGAGCTCGTCAGGTAAGTGTCAACAGCGGTCTGGCCCAGGGCGCCCGCGTCAGCGGCGACTGTAGACAGCACGGGGATGTTGCTGTCAGGATTGGATATAGCGTCCCAACCCTTGAGCACGTCCTTGTGCAAGGTCAGGCCACCATTGTTCACCACGGTCATATACTGCTGGTACATGCCGTCGTAGACCTTGCCGCCAAGCTGGTAAGAGAACTGGAAGCCGAAGTCGAGCTGGCCGAAGTTCTCTGGTGTCCACGTGAGGTTGAAGCCGAAGCCACCATAAACAGACGCGTTGACATCGCCAAGGTCATACTGCGTGGCCGCAGTGGCATCGTTTGTGGTCTGGACAGTGACGTTGCCATCGGCATCGGTCACGTCCTTATAGAAGAGGGGCTGGCCGTTGGTTTTGTCCACGCCTGCCGACTTCAGCATGTAAGCCTCGTAAACGCTGCCGCCAATGCGGAGGATGCTGCTGCTGCCCTTGATGCCGTTCTCCTTGACGCTCGGGTCGAGGTCGGTAATCTTGTTCTTGAAGTGGGTGAGGTTGAGGTTGCCGCTCAACGTCAGGTTGCGGGTCTTGATGATGTCGCCATTGACGGTGAACTCAATGCCCTGGTTCACCATCTCGCCCACGTTGGCATGATATGTTGCCACGGCAGAACCTGACGACAAAGGCAGGGTCTTCATGTAGAGCAGGTCGGTGGTCGTCTTGTGGAAGTAGTCGAAGCTACCGCTCAAGCGGTTGTTGAACAAGGCGAAGTCGGCGCCAACGTTCCACTCGCCGCTCTTCTCCCATGTCAGCTCGGAGTTGCCACGGAACACCTGAATGGAGCTGTAGCTGCCTTGCTCGCCGTCCTTGCCCTCGGTATAGGAAATCTTGTAGAAGTCTGACCAAGGATGGAAGCGGAAGTCGTCGCGGGCGAGGCCCTCGCCAGAGTCCATGTTGTCGTTACCCTGCACGCCATAGCTCAGCTTGAGCTTCAAGAGGTTCACCCAGTCGGCCTTGAACCACTTTTCCTTGTTGATTTGCCATCCGGCCGATGCCGACCAAAACGTACCCCAACGATGACCGGGGGCGAAGATGGAGCTGCCGTCGCGGCGGAGAGACACCTCGCCGAAGTAGCGCTCATCGTAGTTGTAGTCTGCGCGGAAGAAGTAGCCGTCGCGCACCAAGTGGTCGGTGTGTGAGTTAGTGTTCATGTTGGCACGGCCATAGGCGTTGCCAAGCTCACCGATGAACGGATCGAAGAGGTGGTCGTTTTGCCCGTAGAGCACCGACTCCTTATAATAATAGTGCTCGTAACCAGCAAGGAGGTTCACGGCATGCTTGTCAAACTGCTTGTCGTAGTTGGCTGTATAAATCTGGTTGGTCGAGAAGTTGCGAGTGGTTTCTACAAAAGCCATACCATCCACGCTTGAGTTTGTGGAGAAACGGCTGTAGAGGTAGTTGTACTGGCCCGTGCGGTTGAACATGGTGAAGTTGGCGGCGAGGTTCAAACCCTCAACCGGCGTGATGGTCATCACCCAGTTGCCACGGAACTGGTCGAAGTCGGCGTTCTTCTTGTCATACTCGTTGTTGGCCATGGCGTTACCCGAGATGGCAGGACGCTTGAAGTTGGTCTGGTTCATGTCGAACGTTGGGCCGCCAATCTCGTTCTTCACGATGTTGCCGTCGGCGTCGCGCACATACATTGGATAGATAGGCGCAATCTTGTTGGCCATGTCGTAGAGGTTGCCGCTCGATCCATACGTGTCAGCGTCAAACGCAGGACGCTGGGTCTTGATGTGAGTGTAGTCGAGGTTGGCTGCCATCTTGAGCCAGCTCTTGGCCTGATACTCCACGTTGCTGCGGGCTGTGAAACGCTCGAAGTTGGAGTTCTTCACCGAGCCACCGTCCTTGAGGTAGCTCAGGTTGTTGTAGTAAGACACCTTGTCGGAGCTGCCGTTCAAGCCGAGGTTGTACTCCTGGCGGAACGCCGAGTTGTTGATGGCCTTGTAATAATCGTCTGGCAAATAAGTGTACTTGCCGTCTGAATAGCCGAGCTTGGCGTTAGGGTTGAGCTTGAAGTTGGTGCCGATGAGGTTCTCGCCTGCCGGCAGGGTGTAGACCTTGTAGCCCAGGCCGCCGTTGGCGGCGTCGAAAAGGTTGTCGTTGGCGAAGTTGTAAGCCTCCTGCGCGGTAGACCCGTGATAATACTTTGAGTTATACATCGCCTTGAACCAAGTCTCGTAATACTGGCCAGGGTCGGTTATCACGTCGTAGCGTGGCACCTCACGATGGTTGGAGCCGAGCTTTGCGTCGAACGTGATGCGTGCCGCGCCGGTGCCACGGCTCTTCTTCGTGGTGATGATGACCACGCCGTTGGAGCCACGCGCGCCGTAGATGGCAGCCGAAGCCGCGTCTTTCAGCACCGTCATCTCCTGTATGTCGTTAGGGTTGATGGCTGCGATGTCGCCGTCGTAAGGCGCGCCGTCCACGATATAGAGAGGCTCGGTGCTCGCGCTCATTGAGCCGATACCGCGGATGCGAATCTTAGGCGTGGCACCTGGCTCGCCGCTCTCGGTCTGGAGCTGCACGCCGGCCACGTTACCCGTCAGGGCCTGTGTGGCGTTTGAAACAATATGCTTGGAAATGTCGTCGGCCTTCATCTCGCCGGCAGCGCCCGTGAACGATGAACGCTTCTGTGTGCCATAAGCCACGACGACCACGTCGTCGAGGGTATGCTGGTCGGCAATCAAGGTTATCCTGACATTTTGTCCTGCCTTCACGGTTTGCTCCTTCATGCCGAGGTAGCTCACCGTGAGCTTGGAATTGGCGGGGGCGGAGATGGAGAAGTGTCCATCAATGTCGGTCACGGCACCCGTCTTGGTGCCATCGACCCTTACCGCCGCTCCCACGATTGGGTCACCGTTCTCGTCGATGACGGTACCGGAGACCATGGACTGCGCCAGCGCTACTCCCGTCATCAGGAACAGGCCGGCTAAAAGCATCGTAAGTCTTTTTACCATAAAAACTCTTTGTTTTAAAATAATAATATATATATTGTGTTTTATTCTCTCTCTTCCCTGCCCCCGATATGCACGCACACCTCGAGGGCGGAGGTGGGCTGCGTCACAACTAAAGCAACAGCATATCATGTTAAGTAGTATCATTCGTTATTATCATTCACGCCATGTGTCATTTCTCTCTTTCGCTTTACGTTTGGCTGAAGAGTGTCATGTGGAAGGTCATTACAGTCGCGAGGCGAACTATCTCACCGCCATTCGTTCGTTCTCGGCCGCGGAGGGCAAGATGCCCTTGGGCAAGGTGAGCAAAGACGTTGTAGCCCACTACCAGCAATGGATGAAAGGGCAAGGCATATCCAGCAACACGGCCTCGTGCTACAACCGCACGTTGAGGGCCATATACAATAAGGCCGTGGCACGTGGCCTGACCTTTGACCGCCGGCCTTTTCAAGGCTGCTACACCGGACGCACGCGAACGCTGAAACGCTCGATCAACGCCGACTGCATTAAAAGGTTAAGGCAGGCAGACCTGCATGACCACGATAGCTTGCGAACCACGCGCGACTTGTTTCTCTTCTCGTTCTATGCCATGGGAATGCCGTTTGTTGACATGGCATACTTGCGAAAGGAACAAATAGTTGACGGGACACTCACATACCACCGCCACAAGACCAGCCAACTCGTAAGGGTGCCGCTCTGCGACGATGCCATACACATTATTAATATATATGGCCGCAGCAAGTCGGTGTATGCCTTGCCCATTCTGTCTTCCACCGCTGAGCCTGCCGCATACAGGGAATATTGCGGCAAGCTCAACGCCTACAACAAGGACTTGAAGCGGCTGGCCAAGGCTGTCGGCATAGACCACGCGTTGTCTTCCTACACCATGCGCCACAGCTGGGCAAGCATCGCCTACAAGGCTGGCGTTCCGCTGCCTGTCATTTCCCAAGCTCTCGGCCACGCCAGGCCAGACACCACCATGGTTTACATACGCTCCATCGACGACTCCTTGCTGAGAAAAGGCAACGATGCCGTAATGGACATTGTTGCAGGGACCATATAAGGCTCTTCCGGTCTTGGCGTATGCTTTGCAGGGTGCAGCCCCTGCAAAGCATCACAATGCATGTCAAAATGTTTTACAAATGGTCGTCTGAGAATCGATTTTTTTCAACCGAGCTGTCGCTTGCGTGTAAATGACGCGATTATGGGCTATTTTGATAAACGGTTGGCTATCAGGAGATTATGTTTTTAGAGGTTTTTCGGCGTTGCAAATCCGCTAAAAAGCCGTCGCCGTTACAGTGTAATCGCGTTGCCGTTACGGTGTAATCGCGTCGCCGTTACGGTGCAATCGCGTTGCCGTTACAGTGTAATCGCGACGCGATAACGCCGTAACGGCAAAAATTTATGGCAGAAAACCGGCTGATGGTGTTGCCAAGAGGTGGAAGGCTACCCTTTTTCCGCTCTAAATGCACCTGTTTCCAAGTGTTAAATTTTGGCAATAATATTTTACATTTCCGCGCGCGTGCATGTCGCTTGTCGTGGATTAACACAATGCCGTATTGCCTTCTTTACGTAACCCGTCACTCCAAATTCAGGAAGAGTCTTATATGAAACAAGGCGAAACAATAGCCGGGCCGTACAAGACCTATCCTCATAAGGTTGAAGCCTGGCAATAAAGCTCCACGATGACTTAGGAAGATAGCGCATGGGTACCACCAAATGGCTTAAATGTGAGAGTTGTTGCGCCTTTTTGTCCTTTTATCTTACTTTTTGCAACAAATTGCAGGATAACATGTTAAAAAAAGAAAGTTTCTTTTAATTTTCTTTGTCGCTTGCGATAAACTTGTTAATTTTGCACACCATCTTAAAAAAGATTAAAGGTTTTTAGGAGAACAGAATTTTACCCACCTCCGCCCTCGAGGTGTGCGTGCATATCGGGGGGCAGGGAAGAGAGAGAATAAAACACAATATATATATTATTATTTTAAAACAAAGAGTTTTTATGGTAAAAAGACTAACAATGATTTTTGTCACTTTGTTCCTTTGTATTGGAATGGCGATGGCACAGAGTAAAGTCAGCGGAGTCGTTACGTCGGCAGAAGACGGCGAACCCGTGGTCGGAGCTTCCGTAAAGGTTGTCGGCACCAAAACGGGTACCGTAACCAACATCGACGGACAGTTCCAGCTTCAGATTGCTGATGGCGCGAAACTTGAGATTTCGTACATCGGCATGCAGACAAAAACCGTGAAAGCAACCCCCAAGATGAAGATTGTGCTCGATCCCGATAACCAGTCGCTTGACGAGGTTATGGTTGTGGCTTTCGGTACCGCCAAGAAGAGCGCGTTCACCGGTTCGGCTGCTGTGGTCGATGCCAAGGAGCTGTCGAAGAAGGTCACCACCAACGTGGCAGAGAGCCTCGTAGGATCGGTTGCCGGTCTGCAGCTGCGTGGACAGTCGGGTCAGCCCGGCACCTCAGCCGTTCAGGGCGACGACCCCTCTTCAGGTATAAAGATTCGTGGTATCGCTTCAATGTATGCCTCTACCAACCCATTGGTCATCGTTGACGGCGCACCTTATCCCGGCAACCTTTCAAGCATTCCTTCAGACGACATCGAGAGCGTTACCGTGCTCAAGGATGCTGCTTCGGCAGCCCTCTACGGTGCGCGTGGTGCCGCCGGTGTAATCATCGTGACCACCAAGAGTGGCAAAAACCGCGACGCAGAGATCACGGTAGACGCAAAGTGGGGTGCCAACTCACGCGCCGTGCAGGACTATGACGTCATCACCGACCCCGCCGAATATTATGAGGCTGCATACGCTGCAACCTATAACAAAGCCTACTATGGTGATGGCCTCTCGGCATCGGCTGCCAACATCGCTGCCAACAACACCATGCTCAAGGGTCTGGCTTACAACATCTACACCCTGCCCGAGGGCCAGCAGCTCATCGGCTTGGACGGTAAGCTCAACCCTGCCGCCACACTCGGCCGCACATACGAGAATAACGGTGAGAAGTATTACCTTACCGGTGACGACTGGAACAAGGCTACCTACAAGACAGCGATGCGCCAGGAGTATAACATCAGCGCCAAGGGTTCTTACGACCGTGGCTCGTTCTATGTCTCTTCAGGCTACCTCAACGACGAGGGTATCATCAACAACTCAAGCTACGAGCGCATCAGCGCACGCGCCAAGGCCGACTACCAGGCAAAACCGTGGTTGAAGCTCGGCGTCAACGCACAGTATGTCCACTCTGACACCAAGTCGAGTCCTAACCTCGACGAGAAGATGGGTGCTGCCAACACCATGTATTTTGCTGCACGCATCGCTCCCATCTACCCCATCTACATCCGTAAGGTGGGCGACGACGGCAAGCCCTACATCGCTACCGACAAGTATGGTCACCAGCGTTACGACTACGGTCTGCCCGCCGGCTACGGCATGACACGTCCGTTCATGGCAACAGGTAACCCCCTCGGCGCCAACCTGTACAACACCAACGACCTCGGCGTGAACCAGCTCAACGGCACATTCATCGCCGACATCAGCTTCACCGACTGGTTGAAGCTCAACGTCACAAGCAACGTCAACTATAACACCGCTGAAAGCAGCATCTACACCAACTCGTTTGAGGGTCCTGGCTCTGGCGACAACGGCCGTCTGGAGAAAGGCAACACCAACACCCTGCGCACAAACAACACGCAGACGCTGACCTTCATGAAGAGCTTCGGCAAGCACAATGTTGACGCTCTCGTGGGTCATGAATATTACAAGCAGCAGGTCAAGTATCTCTATTCAGCAGCCAAGGGCGAGTTCTCACCCTACCTGCAGGAGATCTATGCATACGCCAACAAGTATAACGGCTCGTCTTATACTAACAACTACAACGTAGAGGGCTTCTTCGGCCGCGCACAGTATGACTACGACGGCCGCTACTTCGCTTCGCTCTCTTATCGTCGCGATGCCTCTTCTTACTTTGCCAAGAATCACCGTTGGGGCGACTTCTGGTCTGCAGGTGGAGCATGGATCATCAGCAAGGAGAAGTGGTTCAACGCTCCCTTCGTCGACGAGTTGAAGCTCAAGGCATCTATCGGTCAGCAGGGTAACGACAACATCGGTGCCTTTGCCTACACCGACCTCTACATTCTCACCCCCAACGCCTCTAACAGCGGCATGTCGCCGTCGTTCGGCCAAATGGGTAACGAGAACATTACATGGGAGACAACGACCAACTTCAACGCTGGCGTGGAGTTCTCTCTCTTGAAGAGCCGCCTCACAGGTTCTATCGACTTCTACACCAAGAAGACCTCTGACCTGCTGTTCTGGCTGTCTATACCTGAGAGCTTGGGTACCCGTGGCTACTACGGCAACCTTGGCGACATCCGCAACACCGGTATAGAGCTTGTGCTCTCGGCTGCTGTTATCCGCACAAAGGATATCGACTGGAACATCACCGCCAACCTTTCGCACAACAGTACGAAGATCCTGAAGCTGCCCGCAAGCAAGATTCAGGACAACGGTGGCTTCCGCGAGGCCATGGAGCCTCTGCGCATCCTGCCTATGTGGTACCGCGAGGGCGGTCCTCTTTACAACGCCATGATACCCGACTATGCCGGTGTCAACGAGAAGGGTGAGGCCCTCTACTGGGTCGATGCCAACATCGCCGAGGGCAAGGAGTCGCAGATCGCTGCTCACGAGCACTCTTACACCACCACCGACTATAGCAAGGCCAGCTACTATGAGCAGGGCTCTCTGCTGCCCAAGGTGTTCGGCGGTCTGTCTACCAACTTCCGCTACAAGAGCTTCGATGTTGCAATGACCTTCGACTACCAGATTGGCGGCCATGTCTACGACAACCAGTATGCTCAGCTCATGCAGATGCCTATCACCAGTGGCGAGAACTGGGGCGCTGCCATCCACAAAGACTGGGCAAAGGCATGGAGCGCCAACAACACGTCAAGCAACATTCCGCGTTGGCAGAATGGTGACAACTATGCCACCTCTATGTCAAGCCGCTTCCTCACCAACGCCGGCTACTTCAACTTCCAGTCGTTCTCTGTAGGCTACACCCTGCCGAAGGGACTCATTCCTGAGGTTAGCAAGATCCGCGTCTATGTGATGGGTGAGAACCTGGCCTTCTGGTCAGCACGCAAGGGTCTTGACCCTCGCTTCTCATTCCTTGGCTCAGGTTATGTAGGCACCTACTCACCCATTCGCAACATCTCGGGTGGCATACAGGTAAGCTTCTAATGAAGAGTTGTTGACGGGCCACAGGCAACCTCGCCGTTGCTTGCCTGCCCGTTGCAGAGAGCAAGACCTGGTGTCTTGCAAAACAATAAAAAAAAACAAAAAACGATTTCACGATATGAACAAAAATATATTAGCTTTGACTGCCGCCGCTCTGGTGGTCTCTACCTCGATGACAAGCTGTATCGAGGAGTATGAGCCATCAAAAGGCTATGCATCTGGCGATCAGGTAGCACAGGCACCGACAGCCTATGAGTCGCTTGTGAGCGGTCTCACATCAACTCTTGCCGGAACATTTATCTATAGTGGCGCTGACAAGGATGCCAACGACTTCGGCTACCCTGCCATGATGATCAAGCGCGACATGATGGGTCAAGACATCGCACCGAGAGACGCATCGGGAAGCGAGTGGTTCGCCACTCAATATACTGCCAGCGTGGCCCTCGGCCCGCAGTATGCAGCCTGCCAGCAGCCTTGGACCTACTACTATGGTTGGATAAAGAGCTGCAACAACGTGCTCAAGAGCTACGGCGGCGAGAACGTGTCAGAGAACCATTACACAGGTGTGGGCATGGCTTATGCTCTCCGTGCAATGTATTATCTTGACCTCGTGCGTACTTACGGTGCCGAGACCTACGCCAAGAACAAGCAGGCCGAGACCGTGCCTATGGTCACAGAGGTCGATGCAGCCGACAAGACGAAGAACCCGCGTATGACCAATGAGCAGGCCTTCGCCTTCATCCTCTCCGACCTTGACCAGGCAGAGAAATATCTTGCCGACTATCAGCGTTCTGACAAGACCACTCCCGACCTCAGCGTGGTGTATGGTCTGAAGGCACGCGCCTACCTCACCATGGAGGATTGGCCAAACGCCGAGAAGTATGCCAAGCTCGCCATGGCTGGCTACAGCGTGATGACGGGCGATCAGTACACCGACTACGAGAAGGGCTTCAACACACCTAACGACGCGTGGATGTTCTGCGTGCAGTATAAGGCAACCGACGACAACATCAAGCTTAATGACGGCGACTCGTCATGGGGCTCAAAGATGATCACCGAGAACGGCATGCTCGACAATCCTGGAGCAAGCTGCGGCTACGCTGCCAACTATGGCTATCCGCTCTTCATTGACCGTCACCTCTACGAGACAATACCTGCTACCGACTGCCGCAAGAAGTGTTTCGTCGACTTCTCTGCCGACGATGCTGCGTCAAAAAAGGAGCTTTACTCTATCCTCAGCGCCAACACACAGAACCCTGAGCTGCTCGCCATGAACAAGCCTAAGTTCGGTGGTCTGGAGGTTAAGTTCCGTTCAGCAGGTGGCTCACAGGGCCGTTACGACAAGTATGTGGGCTTCTGCGTGGCTGTGCCTCTCATGCGTGTTGAGGAGATGAAGCTCATCGAGGCCGAGGCTGTAGGCATGCAGAGCGGCCGTCAGGCTGAGGGCATCTCTCTGCTCACCGCCTTCGCCAAGCAACGCGATGCCAACTACGAGTATGGCAAGCACAACGAGGCTTACGGCAACAACGCTACCTCTGCCTTCCAGAACGAGATTTGGTGGCAGCGCCGCGTAGAGTTCTGGGGCGAGGGTCTGTCGATGTATGACATCAAGCGCCTGCAGAAGGGCATCATACGCAGCTATGAGGGCACCAACCACGTTGACGGTTACCAGTGGAACACCACCACAACGCCAAATTGGATGAACTGGTGCATCACCAACGGCGAGTGCAACTACAACACCTCTTGTACCAACAACCCGACACCGTCGGCACCTACTGGCAACTCTCAGAAGTTTGTGTGGTAACCAACGGTTGTGAGACAATCGCTAAGGGTTAGCAACACAAAATTTGTTCAAACAAATAGGGTTGGTAACAACAGCGATTGTTCAAACAAAAGGTTTAGCAACAAAATTGTTCAAACAAAAAATTGACAACAACGATGAAAAAATATATTTTTGGATTGATGGCTGTCGCTGCTGCGATGTTCATGACATCGTGCTCTGCCGATGAGGGCACAGAGCCCGGCAACGACTCAAAGGCTTATGTGATGACCAACACTTACAGTGTGGCTCCGCCGCTTGATGCCGATGCCGACTTTAAGGTGCGCGTGTCTACAAACTCTGCCACCGAGAGCGCATACATTCTGCTTGAGAAGCATGCCGACTATTCTAAGCACATTGCAGAGCTTGGACAGGAAGGCTACAACGACTTTGTGGTAAAGAACGGCGGCTTGGTGAAAGGAGTGAAAGGCCAGTCGGAGGTAGACACTCTGTTCTACGGCCTCAAGGGCGATTATATGGCCACTGTGGTGGCTGTGAACGCCAAGGGGCAGGCACAGGCTGCCGACAGCGTGTCGTTCACTGGCATCACATGGAACAAGGTGTGCGACGGAAAATATAAATTCTGCTCTGTGATTGCAGGTATAATGGGCAAGGAGTCGGTTGACTGTGAGCTCGACGTCGATGCCAACAATCCTTCAAGCTACCGCATTAAAGACGTCTACGGAAAGGGCTACAACTTGAAGTTTAAGAAAGCAAAGAGCGGAAGCACCGATGAGCAAGGCAATGCGTTCAACTACATCTTGGTGCCCAAGTTCTCGACAGGTCTCACCTACAAGACGTTGGGCACCGTCTACATGACCGATGCCTACAGCTTGACAGGCTCAACAGACTATCTCGACAACGGCATCTACGCCGACAACAGCCTCTTCATCTGTACCGTTTACTCGGTATCAGCAGGCAATTTATCGGTGTTGAAGTATGACAAGTTTGTGCCTAACAATTAAAAGGCTGTAGGGCTTCAAAACATTGTTTTAAGCCATTATTGAAAACTTATATTTATTCAGTTCTTTTTATTCTGAATAAATCTTCTAAATAACAATTGAGGACGGACTACCAGTGATGGCAGTCCGTCTTTTGTATGCTCGGCATGAGCATTGTCTAACGGGTGCAAGTCCCGAGTAAACCCTAATAGCGGGAATTACATAGCCAAGAGCAAGGGTGTTCATCGCGAGGTGGAATCTGAAGGAAGCTGGCGGCAAACACCTGACCTAACGAACAGGAACTTCATATAAGGCATTTAACCCAAATCGGTCATTAGAAAATGACAAGAAGCTTTTTCTAATGACCGATTTGGGTTAAATGCTTCCATATTGGCTGCGGACGGCCACAGGTACAATTCATTTTTCCTCTTGGGAGCATGGATATGTATAAGGAGACGCGACTATTTCGCCCGAAGCATACCAAAAACTATGTTTCGGGCGGAATAAGAAGCAGCGCGAGTTATATGCTGCCAGAGCCATAGCTCTTGATTTTATCCCTTAGGAATTTCTTTAGGCCTTTGTCTCCAAGCACGTCGATGTGGTCGTAAAGGCCAAGTATGAACCGGGCTATGGCATCGTAAGTGGCCACGTCGGTCTCGAAG
>ERZ1023843.119-NODE-119-length-14302-cov-34.777427_pt1 | contig 14302 bp, 10 predicted proteins | sample MGYA00380384_ERZ1023843 | MGnify/ENA primary metagenome ERZ1023843 (study PRJEB33179, sample SAMN07448989) | human gut metagenome | biome: Human-gut; feature: Human associated habitat; material: Faeces | host: Homo sapiens | place: India: Bhopal | collected...
TGCCAAATGCTTTTGATAGCCTGGCAGCTTTTCTTATTTTTGTTTCTTCTTGTAATATCTTATGATTAGATAGAACGCAGGAACTTAACCACTGCATCACGATCGCTCTTCGATGCTTTGTAGAAGTTCATGGCTGCATGATAGGCATGACTCTTCTTGCTGTAGCAGTGCCACATGATGGCTTCCACCTCGTTGCGGGCACGGCAGTCGTGCAAGCGATCCTCGGCACCTGTGTTGAGCAATGACAAGCCGCGACCCCAAAGTGGAGTGGTTCGGCACCAAGAACCATGGATGTCGTTCTTCATATAGAGCTTGTGCTGAATCAAGTCTGAATATGGATAGATAGTCTGGTTCTGATAGCGTGGCAATGGTTTGTCAGCGATATACTTAGAGGTGATGTAGTTGTCGTCGCCTGTCTTCCAAGATGGCTTGTGGCAGTTAGCACAACCCCATTCCATGAAGAGCTTCTTACCCTGTTGAACCTGTGGGTCATTTAAGTTACGGGCACGAGGGATAGCAAGACCACGATGCCATACCATGAAAGCATAGTAGTCGTCCATGCTCTGCTCTGCTTTGAATGGGTGGATGTTGTTGTCGAACTGATTGGTATAAGGATCCAACAGAACTCTTACTGCATTCTTGATACCTTCGTCCGTACCATCTGCGTAGTAAGGAGAACTTGGATCTTTCTTGATGGCTGCAATAACTTCAGTGTCCTCGGACATCTTTTGAGCCCAAGCTTCAGTGGTGTAGAGCAAAGGACGGTCTGGGCGAGTTACGTTGGTGATATTCCAAATAGCATTGGCACCAGGACCGTCTTGCAAAGAACCACGGGTCAAAGCGTATGTATAACGCTTCACCATCTTCTTGTTGAGGTCTGTTGTGTTAGGGTCGAATGGAGTACCATCTGCATGAACACCACCTGTTACATTCTGTGTGCGACTGTCTTTTGTACCATCTGCGCTCTTTTTGGCTGCGTCACGACCGAATGTGGTATAGAATGCACTTGATGCGAAATCATTTGCCTCTGCATCCCACATGCTAGGGTTGATATAGTCTGATACGGTAAGACCAGCCTTCTTGAAGTAAGCAGCCTCTGCGGCATACTGAGCCTTGATGGCCTCGTTAGGGATGGCATCAATCAAACCTGTACCGCCGATACCGATGGTTGACTCCAAGCGGCAAGCTACAGCACCGTTTCCTGTCTCGTATGGGGTAGGAGAGGTACGGAATGCGCCCTTAGGAATAGAAATCTCAGGATAGATAAGGTCGAACTTCTCACCATCAGGGAACTGCATGGCTGGAATCTCGTCTGTTTCCATCTTGCTGATGTGTGGCCATCGAAGGTTAATCATGCTCTCGTCGATAGGAGCTTTGAATGGAGAAGCGGCTTGTGTCTGAGGCATACCTGTTACTTCGGCTACATAGCCACCATCATTGCTGTTGGCACCATCAAGTGGGTGATAAACTACGAGCAAATAACCATTACCATTGCTATAGCGAGTCTCGAATTGGTTCATACGTTTGCCGTGACCATACTCTGGGTGGCAATCGATGCAAGATGTGCGGACGGAAGCAGGACCGAGTCCCTTGAAAGCACCAGTGTTGAGTGTGTATTGACGCTCAAACATCTGTTCACCTTGGAAAAAAGCGTCAAATAAATCTTTATGGTTGTCAACATAAGGAGTCTGGTCGCTATAACAGCTCGCTGTTGTGTTCTCGGTGGTTCCTAGTTTGCCACCTGGATACCATTCATCGGCAGAGAAATTACCAACATCCTGTCCTACGTAGTTAGCATCAGTCTCCACGATTTCAATGTCTTTGTCGTCGGAGCAACTTACAGATGTGAGTGCCATGGCTAAAGCCATAGACATCCATGCATAATTCTTTTTCATAATGTATTTCTTGTAATGTTTTTGTAAAACGCAACAATACGTAGCCCGCCTTTTTCTTGTAGAAATGCAGCGAAGCTACGTTTTGTTTGCTAAATTTTAATCCTTAAAAGGACTTTTTCTTATTTAGAAGCACGAATCTTGCGGAACCAAGCACCTGCCTTGTTAACCTCATCATCAAGATTGTTGATCTTTTCGATGCAAGTCTTAACGCGAGTGTAGGCTGGCTCATTGTTGAGAGTACCTGCCTTGTAAGCCTTCTCGATAGCTGCAATGTCTGCAACAAAAGAACTGCTCTTGGCTGTTTCCAAAGCTGCAATAGCATCGTTAAGGGCTGTGTTGATGTCGTTATAACCACTGTAGTTGTACTTCTTCATGATGTTCATCATAGAGTTGGTTACAGGAGTCGTGGCTGTAACGTCACGAGTGCCATAGAGAGAATTCTTGATAGAATAGATGTTGTCCTGGTAGTCGATGTAAGATCGTCTGCTGTAAGGAGACTCGATATAGTCTCTTGACTCCTTCGCGCCATCTTCTGTTGTACCACCTTTACCAGATGCTACACGGAAAGCCTGACCCAACTTCTGTGTATAAACCTCCTGGCAGATGTTTGAGCAACCAGCAACACATGCGTTCTCCAAAGTCTCTTGCCATGTCATGAACCAACCGTCTGTAGTGTTACTCTTGAGCAACCAAGCGCCATAGCCAATGCCTGCTGAGCAAAGACCGTTCTTACCACCTGTTGTAGTGCCTTCATCGCTATTGTTCTCATTAACCTCGAATACCCACTTGCAGTTGCTGTTGATCCAAGAGTAATCAGTTTTGTCTTGTGTCCAACCATAGTGGAGCAAAGTAGTCATGTTGTAGATGTCGCCAGAAACTGCATCAGCAAAAGCAAGCTCGTCGATACCTGCTACAGATGTCATACCCTCTTCAGTCTCGTTACCAGCAAAGTCTGCTGCTTTGCGAGCTGCACCACCGCGGAAGAGAACAAACTCAAGTCCATGGAAGCCCAATGTTGAGTCGAATTTGCCATTGTTCTCAAATACATACTGAGAACCTTGGCTCTTGATACCATTCATTACAGCATTATCGTTCAAAGCCTCAACCATTTGGTCGTGATCCAAAGGCCATGTATCGATATGTGGGTCAATTTCGTGGTCTGTAGCAGCACCATAAAGGAATGCCTCGCTACGCTCCCACTGGCGGCGTGCGTTCTTGAATGCTTCGCAGGCAGCTTCTACATCAGCGTCAGACAAAGAACCAGCCTTTGCATTGGCATAGAGCTTGGCGCAAGCCTCGTGCAATGTCTTGCTGTTGTCGCGCAATGCCTGGTATGTAGGATAAACCACATCGTTGACGTATGTGTCAGATACAGCAGCAAGTTCTGCTACAGGCACGATGTCACTGTTTGTTGTTGGATCATCATTGTTATCACTACATGATGCGAAACCCAATGAAAGTGTCATGGCCGTTACGAGCATCATGACGTTTTTGAATGTCTTTTTCATTTTGTTTTTTGTTTTTATTGTTCTGTTATAAATGTTTCTTGTTGTGCGATTAGAGGAAGAATCCCTCGTAAGCGATACCGATGTTGATGGCTGGCTCATCGTTGTATTTTGATCTCAAGAAGCGATGGTTGTACTCTGCTTTCACGCTGATCTGCTTCATTGGATAGTAGTTGATACCAGCTGCGAGAATCTTCTTGTTGGTCCACTTTGATGTAGTGTTGTGTACAGATGAGTCATAGTACTCATAGTGACCGAATACATAGAGCTTCTGGTTGTTCTTTCGTAGAGATGGAATCTGTGAGAACACATTGTATCCTGCCTCTATCATGGTTGCTACAGCATGACTACCGAAGTACTTGTTCTTGCCAGACTCATTTGGTTTTACCAATGCGGTGCCTGGGTAAGTGTGGTCGGAAATCTTGTCTGCATCACTTACGTAGCCATAGTCCACATTACCACGTACAATCCAGTTGTATTTATTATAGGTAAAGTCAAATGCGCCTACATATACATTTCCCTTGATATCTTTATACACAGCATCGTAAGGAGTGGTGTTGCTCATGGCTTGTCCGTAGTAACCGCTCAAACCGATGCGAAGACCAGGGATAGTATAGTTGTCTACACGTACTGCTGCACCATACTTGTTGGCTACCTCAAATTCATAAGGACTCTGTGTACCCCCCTGAATCCAGTTGCTACGGCTGAACTTGTATGCGTTCAAACCTGCCAAGAACTGAGCCTCGTAACGGAAGTCGCCAGACTTACCCCAGAAACTCAAACCTGTCTGATGCCAAGTGCAAGGGAGAATGGTGTTCTCACCCTCTGGACGATAAACAGTGAAGAAGTTCAATGGCTCATGATAAGCATTGGTCAAACCAACAGGCACAACGATATGACCCATCTTGATGTTGGCAAAATGACCGAAAGATTTCTGAATCCAGAACTGCTCCAGTTCAACTTCGCCACCTTTCTCCTGTTCCTGCTCGTACTCGATAGCCTCTTCTGCCTCATATTCGATAGAAGAACCTGTACCACCGTGCTCAAACTCAATCTCAGTACCCATGGTCCAACCCTTACCGAAGTCGTAACCCAAGTAGATGACTGCATGAGGAATGTCGAAACGACCATGTGAAGGAGCGTTCTTGTAAGCATTAGCGTTAGAGTAACGGTTACCTGCGTCGCTATAGAAATTGCGGCTCATGGCAACCTCGCCATAACCACCTACGCTGAGGCGCTTGCCATTCACGTGCTGCATCACGCTGTCGGCAGCCACAGTTTGTGCACTTGCCGTTGCCAAACCGGCAACCAGGGCAGCTGACATCAATCCAATTCTTAAACTGTTCATCTTTATTATTTTGAATTTATTGTTATCGTATTATTCTTAGTATAATAAAGAAAAGAGCGCGGATGTCTGCTTGCTGTCTCGACACTTTAGAGGCCTAGTATCTCCTTAAAGCCATGAGGCATGATAAGGAATTACGCAGCTCTGCCGCTCGGGAGTGGCAATCATCACCGCGCTCTTTCTCGATTTCGGGTGCAAAGGTACGGAGTTTTAAAAAATCTTGCAATACCTAAAAATCGGTAAACTGCCGCATCCCCATTTCTAGGTATTGCGAGTTTCGAAACTTTTTTGTATATTTGCAACCGAAATAGAAACATTATGAATGTTCTTGATACAAGGATGTTTTCATTTAAGGAGAAAGAAAGATGAAAAATCAGAAGATGTATGAAGCTGATGACAAGATGATCAGCATCATTAGAGACAATTATAACATTTTACAGAGCCTCGGCAGCTTCGGCATCAACCTGGGCTTTGGCGACAAGACTGTGCGTGAGGTTTGCGACGAGCAGAAGGTGGATACTTATACTTTCCTGTCCGTGGTAAACTTGACGATTAATGGTTACAAGGAGTATGACAATGCCGACCGTTTGTCGCTGCCGACCCTATTGCATTATCTCAAGGCATCGCATGCCTATTACATAGATTTCCAGTTGCCGTTTATCCGTAAGGAACTGGTTGAAGCGCTGGATGAAAAGGATAATCTGGCACGCCTTATCCTCAAGCTTTATGATGACTATGCCCATAGCATTACCAATCACATGAAGTATGAGGAAAAGATGGTATTTCCTTATGTTCAGGCACTTATAGATGGTAATGCCAATGCAAACTTTGATATAGAAACCTTCTCGAAGCATCATGCTCAGGTGGACATAAAGTTGAAGGAGTTGAAGAGTATCATCATCAAGTATCTGCCTTCGGATGGACTGCATAACAACCAGCTGAGTGCCACCCTCTATGACATCTACAATAATGAGGAATGGCTGAAGCATCACTCTGAGGTGGAGGAAGAAATCTTTATTCCTGCAGTAAGAAATGCAGAGCGTAAACTGAAGCAGAACGATGTGAGTGCCAAGATTTCGAGCATGATTAGTCAGACTCCGATGGGTGACGAACAGTTGAGCGATAGTGAGAAAGATGTGATAGTGGCTTTGGTTCAGGGAATGACCAACAAGGAGATTGCCGATCACCTTTTTATCTCCATCAACACGGTGATTACCCACCGCAGAAACATCGCCCGAAAGCTTCAGATTCATTCTCCTGCGGGCTTTACAATTTATGCCATCGTGAACAATTTGGTTGATATTTCTTCTGTAAAGCTGTAGTTTATCTGTGGAATATCAGTTTAAATAATGTTATTTTTTTTAAAAATGATAGCGCCTTCCTCTCACATGAGGGGAAGGCGCTATCATTATATTTAGGTATGTGATGATTCTGCATCACTATTTATGGTGAAGGCTAGATCATATTGATGTCAACAAAGCCATGCATCACAGCATAAATGGTGAGTGAAGACACACTTTTTAATCCCAGTTTTTCCTGTATTTTCTTGCGATGGGTAATCACAGTAGTCAGTCCGATACAGAGTTGGTCGGCTATCTCTTTGTTGATTTTCCCTTGTGCTACCAGAGATAATACCTCTATTTCTCTATCCGACAGAACTTTTTCCTGAGTGACAGGGGGCATGGCAGGGATATGTTCGCCATGAGGATGACCGGAATGCTGCAGGTTGAGAAGCTCTTTTATCAGGTATCCTTCTGGTACATTGACGCAGAGACAATGAAATTCTGCAAGTTGCGAATTGGGATCGTTGCTGGGTGTCAGAACGATCACGTGGCGGTTCCTGTTGCCCTGTGTGAAGAAGTAACGGTGTTCCAATACAATGTGCATAGATACAAAGCTATGAACAAAGTGGTCTGGATTGTTTGCCTCGTACTGACGGAACGAACCGAAGGTCGAGATTTTCATCATGGGCATCACCGACTCAAGCAGTTGTCTGAGTCCCATTGTGGCGAGTGTATTGCTCTCTACTATTGCCATCTCCGGCATCTGTTTGCCAGCCATGGCTTTCATCATTTCTTCATTCATCTCTGTTTATTTTACTTCTACTAGTGAAAGTTGGGTTATACTTATATCTTGTTTTTACAAAAATGGAGTGAGTACCTTTGCGGCAAACCATCCTTTGAATCTTTGCCAGCCCGTACGCCACTCTCTCCAGTTCTTCTCATTGAGTAAGAAACTGTCTTTCTTTTCCCCATCAAAGAGCTGTACCAGTTGTTGTGTAGTACAAGAATCCACAATCACTGCATTCTCTTCATAGTCCCAGCGCAGGCTTCTGGCATTGAGATTGGCACTGCCCACGGTACAGAACTTGCCGTCTACCATGATAATCTTGGTATGGTGGAAGCCCGGCGTATACATCCAGACATTGCATCCTGCCTTCATCAGTTTGTGCGCATTATAGAAACCACAGTCAGGAGTCAGAGGAATGTCGCTCTTGGTAGAGAGCATGATTTCTACCTTTACTCCTCTTTTCACAGCATTCTTCAATGCCTTTTTAAGTTTATGACTCAAGGTAAAGTAGGGGCTGATAATCTTGATACTGTCCTGTGCATCATTGATGGCATTCACATAGAAATATCGGATGATATCCTTTGTTATATGAGGCTCACGATTGATGATGCCGACCATCTTTCTGTAGGCAGTTGCTGTTGTGTCTGGCTTGAGATTCTCTACCAGGTAGTCTTTTTTTTCCTTGCGGTAGTACTCTTCGCCAGCAACATGCTGTCCGCTCACCTTGTTCCACATCTTGAGGAATATCTTCTGCAGGGTATTTACCTCACTGCCATCGATGCGACAGTGCATATCGTGCCATTCTCCTACAACCTTCGTACCTTTTATATAGTAATCGGCTACGTTCATACCGCCCGTATAGGCTATCTGCCCGTCGATGACAACGATTTTACGGTGATCGCGGTTGAAGATTGCATGTACCCATGGAAACTTCAGGGGCTTATATTCATAAATCTCTATGCCGTTGGCACGGATTTTCTTGAGATGTCTCTTTCGCAGAGGCTTGTTGTTGGAAGAGTTTCCGAAACCATCATATAAGGCTCTCACCTTTACCCCCTCCTTTGCCTTCTGTGCAAGAATATCAAAGAGAAGGGAGGCGATGCTGTCGTTACGAAAGTTGAAGTATTCCAGGTGTACACTATGTTTAGCCTGTCGGATTGCCTGGAACATATCATCAAACTTTTCCTGACCATTCATCAGAAGGGTCACGGAATTATCGTGAGAAAAACTCACACTTTTCCCACGAAGCTGATTTACAATCAGTGAATCGCTGGTCTGTGCGCTGCACAGCGAACAAGACAGCCATAATGTTGCTATTAATAAAAAATATCTCATCTTATCTATAACCGTGTTATCTATAAATCCGTGTAATCTGTGTTATCCGTGCCTAAAAAATTATACCATGCAGGCATAGTGATCTACAATGCCCTTTAAATGATTATCCTTGTCTACAACCAGTACCGTATGCACCTTATACTTGTGCATGATGCGCTGAATCTCCGAAATCTTCGTCTTCGGAGTCACCATTTTCGGAGTGGTGGTCATGATGTCGCTTACAGTCTTGTTGAAGAATTCTGCCTGCCATTTCTCCATGGCGCGTCGGATATCACCATCTGTAATAAGTCCGATAACGTGGTTGTCTTCATCCAATGAGATACCCAATCCCAGTTTGCCCTTGCTTACGTGGATGATAGCCTCGCCCAGGTGCATTTCCTTAGGAATGATAGGCATATCATCGCTGCGCATCACATCTTCTGCTGTGGTCAGCAGTCGTTTGCCTAATTCTCCACCAGGATGGAACTGTGCAAAGTCACGAGGCTTGAAGTGGCGTACCTGCATCAGGGCGATAGCCAGTGCATCACCCATAGCCAATGCTGCAGTAGTACTGCTGGTAGGGGCGAGGTTCAGCGGACAAGCCTCCTTCTTTACCTTTACGGTGATATGATGGTTGGAGTATTTTGCCAGCAGGGAATCTGGATTTCCGGTGATGGAAATGATAGGAACATTCATGTGGAGTACCATCGGGATGAAACGGAGCAGTTCATCGGTCTGACCGCTGTTACTCAGTGCCAGAACCACATCCTTATCGGTCATCACACCTAAGTCGCCGTGATAGACATCCAGTGGATTGATGTAGAAGGCTGGTGTGCCTGTAGAGGCAAGTGTAGCGGCAATCTTGGCACCTACGTGTCCACTCTTGCCCACACCTGTAACGATAATCTTGCCTTGGCAATGATACATCATGTCTACAGCTTTCTCAAAGTTGTCGTCCAGATAAGGTATCTGGTCGAGGATGGCCTGCGCCTCGTCTTTAAGAGCCTGTTCGCCATAACCGCGAACAATCTTATCATCTATATTGTTATTTTTATCGGTCATATCTAAATCATTTGAATTGGCTTTCCCTTCGGACGCCGAACGTTGTTTCTTCGTTCTTTACTTATAGGAGTTCTTCTATAAGTGATTCCAACTTGTTTAATTCCAGCATATTGGCTGCATCGCTCTTGCCCTGGTCTGGGTCTGGATGTACTTCAAAGAAGTAGCCGGTAGCTCCGAAAGCTTTAGCCGCCTTTGCCATTGCTGGAACGAACTTACGGTCGCCTACTGTCTTGCCGTCACCTGCACTCGGGCGCTGAACGCTATGGGTACAATCCATGATGACATTTGGCACAATCTCCTTCATGTCAGGGATGTTTCTGAAATCTACCACGAGATTGTTATAGCCGAAACAGTTGCCGCGTTCTGTGAGCCAAACTTCCTTGGCACCGCTCTCCAATGCTTTTTCTACAGGATATTTCATATCTCTACCGCTCAGGAACTGTGCCTTCTTGATGTTGACGGTTTTACCAGTCTTGGCTGCAGAAACCAGAAGGTCGGTCTGACGGCAGAGGAAGGCTGGAATCTGGAGAATATCACAAACTTCGCCTGCTGCTGAAGCCTGATAACTCTCATGAATATCTGTTGTAACCTGAAGGTTGTATTTCTCCCTGATATCTCCCAGCATCTGGAGACCTTTCTCCAGTCCTGGACCACGGAAAGAGTGGATGCTGGTACGGTTGGCTTTATCGAATGAAGCCTTGAATATGATTTTAGTTCCTAACTTTTCGTTGATGCGGACGAGTTCCTGAGCTACTGTTTCCAATAGTTCCATTGACTCGATGACGCAAGGACCTGCTATGAATGTTGCCATATTTTTTATAGTTTATAGTTGATAGTTTATAGTTAATAGGGGGCTAACCTGCTATTAACTGTAAACTATAACCTGTTAATTATTAACTTGTTTGATTGTAATCTCACGTTGTGGGAACGGAATCTCGATGTTGTGATCGTTGAGCGTATCGTAGATGCACTCCATGATGGTGGCATCATCGATGGCTTGGGTAAGCACGTTCACCCATACCACAATTCTGAGGGTGATGCAGCTGTCATCGAAACTCTTCAGTAACACCTTCACACCTTTGTCCTGATAGATACAGTCCAGTTTCATGAGGGCATCAATCAGAATCTGTTTCACTTCCTTCACATTGCTGCCATAAGCAATACCTACCTCCAGAATATCCAGCTCATAACCATGATTCTTGGTCATGTTCTTGTAGTTTTTGGAGAAGAGCTGCGAGTTCTGGAAGGCTATGACCGAACCGTCGGTAGCCTCCAGCATCGTAGAGGTATAACTGATACTGCTCACCTTACCACGGGTGCCGTCACAGATGATATAATCACCCACCTTCACACGGCCCATCATCAGAGAGATGCCGTAGTAGATGTTTTCGAGAATATCCTTTGATGCAAAACCCAGACCGGTTGATAAGCCGGCAAAGATAGCAAGCAGCCATGATTTTCCTACCTGGAACACATTCAGGGCTATCATCAGCCAGATACCCCAGATAATCACCTGCATCACGTTTTTGAACATCACAATCTTTGAAGCAGCCGACGCCGGGTCTGCCTTCCCAAAGTGATGTCGCATGAAATCTACAGAAGTAATATTGAGGTAGTTGAACAGGAAGTACAGACAAGCTACCTCTGAAATGCTGTAAAGCGATGCTGTGAAGTTGCTGGTCTTGATGTAATCCTTGTTGAATATCTCCCAAGTCGTATCACTCATGTTGAATACATCTGCTGCCCAGTAGATAGAGATGATGAACGAGAGTACACCTGAAATAGGGAGCAATACCTTGTAGATAAAGCGATACAGCCATTTATCGGTAATCGCCTTGTCTGCCAGCTTTTTACGCTTGGCATATACGCTGAGCCATCCCTCGCAGCAGGTAATGGTAAGCACGCAGGTAAGCTGCATGGTCCACCAGATGATGAGCTGGACGGCAAGCAGTGTGAAACCTGTCCAGGCAAAAATGGTACTTACTCCGAATACGGCAAGCGATATGAATGCGTATGTCTTGTCGGTGCGCAATACCTGATTGTGCTTTCTGCCAATCACATTCCACTGCCAGAGAGCGCAGAGCAGAAGGACTGGTGGAAAGATGAGGTTTACAAGGTCGTTTGGTATCAGGATGATACGGAACACGATAACGATGAAACCTACCAGCATCAATGGCGAATAGATACGGAAGGTATTCTTAATCTTATCGTTGTCTACGCGTAGCAGGATAGATACCAGGATGACGCCAACCAACCAGGAATATTCTACCAGCAGCTGGCTTGCCATAATCACGAAGTTCTGGGTAACCGTCATTCTTACGATACCAAGAATAACTGCGAAGGTTACTACTGTCATAGCCATGATAAGGCATGGACGTTTTGCCATAAAACTTTCCTTTCTGTTCTCGAACATACCATGCTTCATGAGTTGGGTAATTACGATGCGGATGGTAAAGAGATTGAGGAAGATGGAGATGAGACCCCAGAAGATGATGATACCGAAGAGGATGAAGATGATACGTACATCCCATTGTGACATCATGCCTGGTACGGGCTTGTATTTCTCGGTTACAGACGTCTTCGCCTCCTTATAGTTCATGCTGATATTGCGGAGTATACGCAGATAGTTGTCGCCTCCATTATTGAAGATGCTGTTCTGGATATCTTCGTATCTGCGGTTGGCATAGTCGTTGAGTGCCTGTAGCTTACGGTCGGTTCTGTCGTAAGCCTGTACATAGGCTTGCAGCTGTTTCTGTTTCTCTACCAGCTGGCGACGGATATTGACTGCCAGAGTCAGGTCAACGTTTCGGTTCACCTGTGCTTCTTCGCTGAGAAACATGGTGTTCATGCCGTAGAGATAGTTGATGAGCGAATCGAAACGCGCCACCTCAACATTGTTCTTCTTGATCATCTGGCGGAAAGGAACAGCCTTCGACTTAAACTTCTTAAACTGCTCTGTAGCCTCATGACAGGCATACGTCATGTCGAAAATATACCCGTTGCGTTGTGAATAGAGCATGATGGAGTTCTGGTCAGCCTGTTTCACAATACTGATGAGTTCCTGAATTACCGCCAACTGTTGGGCCTTGGCAGCTTGGTTCTGTCTCTCCAAGTCTATATGATAGTTGGTCAATTCAGTGCGCAGCATATAGAGCGTTGTGTCCAGGTTAGCTTCCTTGAGCACAGCGTTGCTTGGCAGCACGAATGCCATCATCAGCAGAATTATGATGTATAGTCTCTTCTTCATATTTGGTAAATTTGACTGCAAAGTTATTAATAATTCATGAAAAAGCAAAGAGAAAATCGCCTTTTTTGATATATTAGCACCTTTACGTTCGATTTTTAGGGTTATCTTTTGTAATTTTCATATAAATTGATTATATTTGCAACGTCAAAGGATACGTTAATTAATCAGATAAGAATATGAAGATACTCATAGCAGATAGTGGCAGTACCAAGACCGATTGGGCTCTGGTTGATGAACAGGGTAACGTGATGGTTACCTGTAAGACGCAGGGCATCAGTCCGATTCATCAGAGTGATGCCGAGATATTGGATGTATTGTGTAAGGAACTTGTTCTGTCAGAGCAGCCTCAGGAGGTTTTCTTTTATGGCAGTGGAGTAACCGAGGCGATGAAGTCTCGCATGAAATCACTCTTGCAGCAGTCTTTCCCCGAAGCCAAGGTTGAGGCTGAAGGTGATATGCTGGGAGCAGCTCGTGCCCTGTTTGGCAAGAAACCGGGTATTGCCTGTATTTTGGGAACCGGTGCCAACAGTTGTCTTTACGATGGAGAGAAGATTGTGATGAACACTCCTCCGTTGGGATATATCCTGGGCGATGAGGGTAGTGGGGCAGTAATCGGCAAACTTTTCCTCAATGGTATCTTCAAGGGCACATTGCCTGTATCGCTAAAGAATAAATATCTTGCCTGGTCGGGTTTGGATTATCCTACTATTATTAATAAGGTGTACAGACAGCCGCTTGCCAATCGCTTCCTGGCTTCCATCTGTCCTTTTATCTCAGAACAGATAGCAGAAGGTGAGAAACATGAGAATGGAACCGACGAACTGAATGAAGCCATGTCACTCTATCGCATGATACTGGAGAGCTTCAATCAGTTCTACGCAAAGAATCTCACACCTTATATTAAATATGTCAAGGCGAGCACCGAAGATATAAGTCAGTTGGAGCCTGGCATGAAGGCCTGGCATTCATCCTTGGAAGAAGAAATCCCGATGCTTGGTTTTGTTGGAAGCATTGCCTATTACTTTGAATCACCTTTGAGAAATGTGATGGAGGATGAGTTTCATCTCAAGATTTCCCAGATTTTGAAAGCTCCGATGCCGGGGTTGATAAAATATCATATTAATTAAACTATTTTTGCACCAAAATGTATTTTATGCTACATTTTGGTGCTTTTTCGTTAAAAAATGTAGGTTGCGCAACATTTTATACGTAATTGATTAACCAAAACATACCCTATTGTGTCTGTTTTTTATCTATCTTTGTCCCCGAAAAAGTAAATGCAAACAACGATAAATCGAGGCAATCCTCATAACCGAGGCTTATACCTTATTTATATAAAGGCAATATTTGACCTATGTTACATAGGCCTATATTAAACCTAGAAGCAACAATTATTAATTTAAACCTAAAGTAATTATGAGAAAAACATCTCAGAAATTCTCGCAGAGCCACATGCTCTGCAAAGTTGCTCTGGTAGCCATCATGTTGGTGTTCCAGGCAATGTTAGGAATCGGAGCGGGTGTCCTCAATGCTCAGACGGTTAAGGGTACTGTCATCTCTGGCAGTGACAATGAACCATTGATTGGTGCAAGTGTCATGGTGCAGGGTACAAAGACGGGTGCCGTTACTGACCTGGATGGTAACTTTACCATTGAAGCAAAGAATGGACAAACTCTCGAAGTTTCGTATCTGGGCTTTATCACCCAAAAGATTAAAGTTACAGGTTCGACAATCAACGTAACCTTAAATGAAGACAAACAGTCACTTGATGAAGTTGTCGTAGTAGGTTACGGTGTTCAGAAGAAAAAGCTGGTGACGGGTGCCAACATCAACGTGAAGGGTGATGACATCGCCAAGTTGAACA
>ERZ1023843.123-NODE-123-length-13622-cov-10.927913_pt1 | contig 13622 bp, 8 predicted proteins | sample MGYA00380384_ERZ1023843 | MGnify/ENA primary metagenome ERZ1023843 (study PRJEB33179, sample SAMN07448989) | human gut metagenome | biome: Human-gut; feature: Human associated habitat; material: Faeces | host: Homo sapiens | place: India: Bhopal | collected...
GAGTTCGGTCATAACGACATCTGTTCCTTGACCGATAAGAAGATGCGCGGTTCCATTCCTTGTGCTAAGGATACTTGCAATGTCTATCAGATGCAGGAGAGCAAGCAGTTTGAGGTAGTTTATTCTTTCGGCTGGTATCTGAAGAAGTTCATTCAGGACGTTTACGAGAAGGGTGCTCATCCTATTTTGGTTTCCCTGACTCCTCGCAATGAGTGGCCACACGGCAAGATGGAGCGCCGCAACGATACCTATGGTAAGTGGTACAGAGAGGTGGTGGCAGAGACCGATGTTCCTTTCCTCGACCTTCACAATATTGCTGCCGATTCTTATGATAAGATAGGTAAGGAGAAAGTGAAAGAATATTACAAGAAGGATCATACGCACACCTCTCTCAAGGGTGCTCGTCATAACGCAAAGTGTGTGGCGAAAGGATTGAAGAAAATGAAGAGCCCATTGGCTAAATATTTGAAATAATAATTTTGAATGAAATATATGACAGCAAAATATTTTTTCTATTCTGGCCTACTGATGTTGCTTTCTGCTGCTGGTAATGCTTCTGCATCTGCTGGTAATACTTCTGTATTTACTGGTAATGCTTCTGCATCAGTCCGAGATACGATTTCTCTCGACAGAGGTTGGCAGTTCCATCGTGGGGATGTTTCCGACGTGAATATGCTGAAGAACTTGCAGGCTAATGATGAGGTAGTCAACCTGCCTCACGATTTTCTGATCGGACAGGACTGGGTGGCTCCTGATGCCAGCGAACGTCCTGATAATAGTGATGCAGGTAGTAATGTTCGCAGCCGTTTGAGTCCACGTGGCTTTAAGGAAATGGGTATAGGCTGGTATCGCTATGAACTGACTCCGAAGGCCGAGTGGAAGGGCAAGCGCATTCTCCTCGATTTCCAGGGCATCATGCTCGTGGGCGATGTTTACCTCAATGGTAAGCGAATAGGAGGTACTGACTATGGTTACCTCGGCTTTGATGTAGATGTGAGCAAGTTGCTCAAGTTTGGCGAAGTCAATGAGATTGCAGTGAAGGCAGATACCCGCAATCCGAACAACTCCCGCTGGTTTACCGGTGCCGGACTTTATCGGGATGTCAACCTTATCGTCACCGACAAGGATTTGTATTTCCCTCGCCATCCGCTCTTCATCCGTACCGTCAACAATCAGGAAGTGAAGATTCGTGCTAACATCTTCAACCAGCAGAAAAAGGTAAAGGCTCCAGGAACTTTCATTCCTGTAGAAGTCAGAATTTTGAATGCTGAAGGACATGTGGTAGCGCAGCAGAAAACGGATGTGGATTTCAATGCCAAGTGGCGCGACAGAGAGTATGAATTGCCAGCTATCAAGATAGAGAATGCCAAACTCTGGTCGTGCGATACACCTTATTTATATACTGCCGAGGTTACGCTTTACGATAACGAGGGAAAGGTGGCTGACCAGATACGAGAACCGTTTGGCGTGAGAACCATCGAGATGAATCCGCAGCATGGTTTGCTCGTTAATGGCAAGAAGGTGCTCCTGCAGGGTTTTGCCAATCATCATACTCTCGGTGCGTTAGGTGCAGCAGCCTATCCACGTGCCATTGAGAAGCGACTCAAGATGATGAAAGAGTTCGGATTCAATCATGTGAGAACTTCCCATAATCCCTATAGCGAAGACTTCCTTAGACTTTGCGACAGATTAGGCATTCTCGTGGTGGATGAACTCTACGATAAGTGGTTGGCGCAGTATGCCGGTGGCAGAGTAGATTGGGAGAGTCTCTGGCAGAAGGATATTCCGGAATGGGTGAAGAGAGATAGAAATCATCCGTCTGTGGTGCTCTGGAGTTTGGGTAATGAACTGCAGCAGTATTCCAATCTGCCTTTCAACGACTGGGGTGTGACGGCTTATGAACTGCAGAAGCAACTGCTCCATCGCTACGACGACACCCGTCTCACTACCGTGGCCATGCATCCGCGCTATCGCAATCTGGATACTGATTCTATTCCAGCTGATCTGGCTGTGGCAACCGAGGTGAATTCCTATAATTATAGGTATATGTACTTCCCTGGCGACATGAAGCGCTATCCGGAAAAGACGTTCTATCAGAGTGAGGCGAGCACGGCTGCGATGGGTCCTAACTTCTATGAGATGGATCGTGATAAGGTGCTCGGGTTAGCTTACTGGGGCGCCATCGACTATCTGGGCGAGAGTATGGGATGGCCTGTTAAGGGCTGGAATCAGGGTGTTTTCGACCTGTCTCTGCAACCGAAACCGGATGCTTATTTCGTGAAAAGTATGTTCTCTGACGAGCCTACTGTGCATATCGGCATCATTGAGAAGGCTGGTGGCAATGTGCAGTGGAATGGCATCAATGTTTCGGCTGGCAAGCTTTCTGAGAACTGGAATTGGGAGGAAGGCGAGAAGGTTTCGCTCTATACCTATACCAATGGTGACGAGGTGGAGCTATTCCTGAACGGCAAGAGTTTGGGTGTGAAGAAGAATAGTGACGACCCTAAGTTGCGTGCCCGCATCAAGTGGGACGGCATCGCTTATGCGCCTGGCACTCTGCTGGCTGTGGCCCGCAAGAATGGCAAGGTTGTGGCTCGCCATCAGATAGAGACTACGGGCGAGGCAGTGGCGCTAACGATGGTGCCTGATGCTGAGACCTGGCATGCTGACGGACAGGATCTGATGCACGTGAGAGTGTATGCTGTAGATAAGAAAGGCAGGAGAGTGATGGATCTGAAGGATAAGAACGCATTCAGCAAGTTGGCTTTCTCGGTGAAGGGCGATGCGGATATCGTGGCGGTGGATAACGGAAATATTAATTCGGATGAACTGCACGTGGGCAAGAAGCAGTTGAACAAGACTGCCGAGCGTGCGCTCTATCAGGGTTCTGCGCTTGTGATCTTAAGAGCAGGAACTCAGCCGTCTAAGGTTGAATTGACAGTTGCTTGCGAGAATGCGGTGTCTGGTCAAAAGTCTGCTGCATCGGGTCATCAGTCTGCTGCATCGGGCGTTCAGAAAGGTAATCTGAAAACAAAGAGAATCATATTAGTTACAAAATAGTGTCTTGAAAAAAGTTCCTTGAAATCTTTTATTAAAAGGTTTTGGGGAATTTTTTTTAATGGTTTTCTTGATTTTCTTTAAATGGTTCTTGTTTTTTTAAGGGTTCTTGGATAGTTTCTTGAACTTTTCTTTCTTTATGCAAAAAAAACTGATATTACTGATATTGATATCGCTGAGAGTGGTAAAAAAACTGTTTTTTTATATCTATTTTCATCCCGATGGGGTATAAACTAAGCTTCAAAAATATAGGCTACTCCCGATAGGGTATAATGATTCTTAAAATTGGGTATTTGTTGTGATTTTCGTGATAAATGCTCATTTTTTACTTATAATTATCTGTTTTGTTTTATTTTTTTTATTATATTTGCAGTCGAAAACGACTTTGTTGTCGATTTCACACTTTAAAAAGTAAATATGCTACGTTAATCGTATTATATAATTATTGGGTTTCTGCATCCATATCGGGACTCTGATACAACTATGGATAGATTTATTAGTCGCAACAATAATATAACTATAAAATACCTAATAAAATGATGAAAAGAAGAATTTTTTCTGCAGTCTTACTTTCTGCTGCAATGTTAGCTCCTGCTGCGTTGCAGGCTTCGGCTATGGCTGCCACGGCTTCTTCAGCCAAGTCTGCCAATGTTTCTACCACGGCTTCTTCAGCCAAGTCTGCCAATGTTTCTACCAAGGCTTCTTCAGTGAAGTCTAAGGCTTCTGCATCCCAGAAAACCAAGGTTTTGGACAATGGTTATCCCTTTGCTCAGGTACCTTTCACCAGTGTGAAAATCGCTCAGAATACCTTTTGGGGTGCGCGTCTGAAGGCTGCCCGAGAGGTAACTGTGCCGTTGGCTTTCAGTAAGTGTGAGAGCGAGCACCGCTACAAGAATTTTGAGATGGCTGCCTATACCTTGCAGCATCCGGGACATGCCGGTCTCGATACCAAGGAGTGGGACGTGAGCAAGTTTATGGGCTTCTCTTTTGATGATACCGATGTCTATAAGACCATCGAGGGAGCCAGCTATATCCTACAGACCTATCCCGACAAGAAGATGAAGGCCTATATCGACAGTGTGCTCAATGTGGTGGGCGCTGCGCAGGAGCCTGACGGATATCTCTATACTGCTCGAACCATCAATCCGAAACATCCTCACGGCTGGTCGGGTGCTACCCGCTGGAGCAAGGTGGAAGTGCTGAGCCATGAGCTTTATAATCTCGGTCACATGGTGGATGCAGCCTGCGCCCATTATCAGGCTACGGGCAGCAGAAAATTTCTCGATATAGCCAAGCGATATGCCGACTGTGTGATCAGGGAGGTGGGTCCTAAAGCCGGTCAGCACAGGGTTGTGCCGGGGCATCAGATAGCCGAAATGGCACTTGCCCGCCTCTATACCCTTACGGGCGAAAAGAAGTATCTCAACGAGGCTAAATACTTCCTCGATGCCCGCGGTACTACCTCTATCCACGATGCCTACAGCCAGAGCGATAAGCCTATCCTAAAGCAGAGTGAGGCTTGGGGACATGCCGTTCGTGCCGGATATATGTATGCCGGAATCGCTGATGTGGCTGCCCTGACACGTGATTCGGATTATATCAAGACCATCGACCGCATCTGGAACAATATCGTTTCCAAGAAGTATTATCTCACGGGCGGTGTGGGTGCCCGTCATGCCGGAGAGGCTTTCGGAGTTGACTATGAGTTGCCTAACATGACTGCCTACAACGAGACTTGCGCTGCCATTGCTCAGGTGTATCTCAATGAGCGCATGTTCCTCCTGCATGGCGATAGCAAATATATTGACTGTCTGGAGCGCACACTTTATAATGGTGTGATTTCGGGCATGAGCATGGACGGAGGCCGCTTCTTCTATCCAAATCCATTGTCGAGCGATGGCAAATACAAGTTTAATGCCGACGGTACCACCACCCGCCAGCCATGGTTTGGCTGCGCCTGCTGCCCGAGCAATCTGAGCCGTTTCATCCCTTCATTGCCGGGTTATCTCTATGGCGTGAAGGACAAGGATATCTATGTGAATCTCTTCGCTGGAAATACTTCTACCATCCAGGTGATGGGCAAGGAAGTGGTGCTGGAGGAGACTACTGAGTATCCTTGGAATGGCGATATCAAGATTTTGGTAAAGAAGAGTGGTGTGAAGGGTACCAATCTGCTGGTGCGCATTCCTGGATGGGTTCGCAATCAGGTGGTTCCGAGCGACCTTTATAAGTATAGTGATGCCGAGAAACCTGCTTATAGCGTGAGCGTGAACGGCAAGGCTGTGGAGGCTGATCTGTCTGCCAACAAGGGGTATCTGCCTGTGAAGAATATCAAGAAGGGTGATGTGATCCGCATCCATTTTGATATGCCTGTACGCACGGTTGTGGCTAACGGAAAAGTGGTTGACGACAGAGGTAAGGTGGCAGTAGAGCGTGGTCCATTAGTGTATTGCGCAGAGGCTGTGGATAATGATGGCGCTCCTGTACTTCGCAGCGTTGTAGCCAAGAATCCGGCTTTTTCAGTGATAGATGGTTATAGCATCTCTAATACTGAGTCTCAGGGCGCTCCTGCGTTCTCTGTGAAGGCTATCCAGACCGATGCTCAGGTGCTCGATCAGGCTGCTGATGGCATGGTTTCTGTGAAGAATCAGAAACTCACATTGATTCCTTATTATGCTTGGAATCATAGAGGTGCTAATCAGATGAATGTCTGGTTCTATCAGGATTTGCAGGTTTTGGAGAAGTAGGTCTCATCGATTCATTTTTTGTTCATCGGATGACACGGAATTAATTCGGAGGTTTCCGGCTCGCAAGGTAGTGGGGCTGACGGCCATTCCCGAGGGCAGTTATCCAGTGGTCATAACGAAATCGCCCCGCTTCCGTCGCTGGTTTCCGCTGCTGGTAGGCGTGCCGGTTTTCACTGGCATACGCATACATAGCGGCAACATGGCGGCAGATACGCGGGGCTGCATTCTCGTGGGTGAGAACACGATAGTGGGCAGGTTGACCTCCTCTTGTGCCACGCTGACGAAGCTCATCACCTCCATCATGGCGGCGAGCGATCAGGGTGTGGCGGTCTGGATCACCATCGTCTGAATCTTATTGTTTTACTTCACTAAAATCTTCTTGACGGCACCATTGCTCATCTTAATGATGTTGATACCCTTGGTCAGCTGAGCTTTGCGGGTGCCGTTGGCGCTATAGATAGAAGTACTTTCTGCCTTCTAGATATTGTCGGAGCTATTGCTGATTCCGGTAGTGATGTCCTCAATCGCTTTCTTGGCAGCTGCAATAGTTGTCTTGAGCTTATTGATGTCAGCATTGGAGGTATCGAAAGTACCTTTGGCAGTCTCCTGCAATGCAGTTTTGATAGCGCCCAGAACAGATTCCTGATCGTTCAGCTTCTCGTTCTTGAGCAGGCTTGCAGCCTCAGTGAAGAGGGAAGTATATTCTGTATAGGCATCCTTCTGGTCTGCAGAAATGATATACCAGTCATTGTCAATAGAAGGGTTTGTGCTTGCCACGTATTTCTCACCGCTGACGCTGAAGTAGGCAGTTTGTGAGCCGTTTAATGTGATTTTTTTATATTTTGTGAGTTTATAGCTATTCTTTGTAGAACCTTTTACGATGGTAAAATCTGTTGCTTTTCTGTCGTCAGATACCTCTGCATGCCACTGGTGGACAGGAAATATATAGATATATTCCAAGAACAGGTGATCTTTTGTCTTGTTATCGCAAGTAAAACAACGGGTTTTATCGCCATCAATCGTCCAGACGTCTGCATTCTCGATATTTTTCACGGTAGCAGTCTTACCGGTGATAAAAGTCTTAGTAGCCACGTTGTAGATGTAAGCCTTCTGACCATTACCAACGAGTTTTACAGGTTGGAGCCAAGAGCTTTCAGCAGCAGGAGCGAAAGTTTCATTCTCGTTGCTACCATTTTCAGTACCTTCAACAGTACCGTTTTCTGTGTTACCTGAAACATTCTGCGCAAGAGCAGTTGTGCCTACAGTCAGAAGGGCAGCTAGCATCATACCTTTGGCCATATTAGCCAGTGTGTAAATTTTCTTCATTTTTACTTGTTTGATTATTTATTATATTGAATACAATTTTTACCTGTACATTGAATACAATCCTTACCTGAACATAGGATATAATTCTTTCCTGAATATGGGATGCAAATCCCTTGATATGGACTATAAATCTCTGTTTACTAAGAACTTAAAGATCGTGTCATTTACTTACAGTCTGCAAATACGAAAAATACTCCCAGAGTAAATCTCCGGGAGTACTATTCACACAAAAAAACTATCTCACGATAGCGGTATACCGAAAATATCAATATACAAAATGCTTTTTTTTAAAACTTTATGCTTATTAAAGAGAAATATCTTACAAATCCCAGCCCACTGCACTGGCACCAAGTACCGCAGCAGAGCTGCCATCGAGAGTAGAGATCAAGAACTTAGCCTTGCCCCTGAAAATCTTCAATACACTCTTGTCGTAAGATTCCTTGAGAGGCTTCATCAGGAGGTCACCAGCCTTGGTAAGACCACCGAAGAATACGAATGCCTCAGGAGAACTGAACGCAGCGAAATCAGCGCAAGCCTCACCCAGCATCTTGCCAGTGAAATCATATACTCGCTTAGCCAAAGCATCACCCTTACCAGCAGCTACGCTGACATCATAAGAAGTAATATCTTCTGGCTTCATATCGCGAAGTAAAGATGGCTCATCGCTCTTCTCGAGGAACTCACGGGCTGTGCGAGCCACACCAGTAGCAGAGCAGTAAGCCTCCAAGCATCCCTTACGGCCGCAACCGCAGAGACGACCTTCCTCGCCGCGAACCATGACGACATGGCCCAACTCGCCTGCGAAACCATCGCAGCCATAAACCATCTTGCCATCGATCACAATGCCGGAACCAACACCCGTACCGAGTGTCACGTCGATGAAATTCTTCATACCACGAGCCACACCGTAGGTCATCTCGCCCAATGCAGCTGCGTTGGCATCATTGGTAAGAGCCACAGGCAGACCACCCAGCGCATCGCTGAAGAGTTTAGCCAAAGGCACTACACCATCGTGAGCCCAAGCCAAGTTAGGAGCGAACTCGATAGTTCCGCTATAGTAATTGCCGTTAGGAGCACCGATACCCATCGCCTTAATCTTATCGATACCACCCACGGTATCGATGATAGGCTGGAGAGCCTCCACGGCAGCCTTTACATAGTCATTAACATCATCATAACCACCTGTCTTGATAGCAGTAGTAGCTTTTATTTCGCCACGAGCATCTACGATGCCGAATACGGAATTGGTACCTCCCAGGTCCAAACCTATAACATATGGCTTAAGTGCATTCTCTGTCATGTTTTTCTATTTATTTAGTTAGAATTATGGTGCAAAGATATAAAAAAGTTTGTAACAAACAAAGTTTTACACGAAAAAATTACAAGATGTGGCCTTTTTTTTGTAACTTTGCGCCTTGTTATGAATTTAGTGTTTCCGATTCAGATAAATATACTTGATTTCATATTCAAGGGAATTATCATAGGTGTGATCGCCTCAGCCCCGATGGGGCCTGTTGGCATCTTGTGTATCCAGCGCACTTTGAACAAGGGCCGCTGGTTTGGTTTCGTGACGGGTGTCGGTGCCGCTTTCAGCGATATCGTGTATGCTCTCTTCACGGGTTTGGGAATGAGTTTCGTGATGGACATTGTCAATAATGCCCAAAACAAGTTCTATCTGCAGATTTTCGGAGGCCTTCTGCTCCTGGTGTTCGGCGTATATTGCTTCAAGAGCAATCCTACGAAGAACATGCATCAGAGCAGCAAGAAGCAGGGCACGCTCTGGCACAATGCCATCACCGCCTTCTTCGTTACGCTCTCCAATCCGCTCATCGTGTTCCTCTTCATGGCCACCTTTGCCCAGTTTGCCTTCGTAGTGCCGGATATGCCGCTGGAGATGAGCGTGGGCTATCTGAGCATCATGTTCGGAGCGCTGATGTGGTGGTTCGGTCTCACATGGCTCATCGACAAGATCAGGGGCAAGTTTGATACCAACGGCATCCTTATTATTAATAAGGTAATAGGAAGTATCGTGATTATCTTCTCGCTTATCGCTCTCGTCGGAACCGTGTTCAATCTCTATCATCTCCCAGAATTCTAAGGGAAGTATGTATAATTTCTAATTTGGAATATAACATTTCTGATTTGAAATATAGCATTTCTAATTTCTAATTTCTAATTAAAAAAAGATGTTTGTAGCTCAGGAATTAAAGAAGAAAAGTATAGCAGAATACCTCCTGTATATGTGGCAGGTGGAGGATATCATCCGTGCCTGCGGCTGTTCGCTCCCAGTTATCAAGAAGCACTATATCGAAAATTTTGATTTCACTCCGGAACAGAAGGAGGAGGAAATCGACTGGTTTGGCAATCTCATCCGCATGATGAATGAGGAGGGAAAGCGCGAATCGGGACATCTCAATATCAACAAGGTGCTGCTCCAGGACGTGATCGACCTGCACGGCATGCTGCTGCAGAGCACCAAGTTCCCTATCTATAATGGCGAATATTACAAGGTGCTGCCATTCATCGTGGAACTGCGCAACAGGGGCGACAAGGATGTCAACGAGATAGAAACCTGTCTGGATGCCCTCTACGGAGTGATGCTGCTCCGACTGCAGAAGAAGCCGATTACCCCGGAAACAGAGCGTGCCATCAAGGAGATAACTACCTTCGTGGGACTGCTCAGCGACTATTATATCAAGGATCGCACCGAGGGATTGAAATTTGACGACGACGACATGTAGTTGTACATTATTATATATACATTTTAAAATCATATAAATCATAGATGAAAGAAATAGAAAGAAGAAGAACGTTTGCCATTATCTCTCACCCGGATGCTGGTAAGACAACATTGACCGAGAAATTCTTGCTTTTCGGTGGACAGATACAGGTGGCTGGTGCCGTAAAGAACAATAAGATACGCAAGTCTGCCACTTCCGACTGGATGGACATCGAGAAGCAGCGTGGTATCTCTGTATCTACTTCTGTGATGGAGTTTGATTATCTCCCAGACGGACAGTCTGGCGAACCATATAAGGTGAACATCCTCGATACTCCGGGTCACCAGGACTTCTGCGAGGATACCTACCGCACACTTACTGCCGTGGATTCTGCCATCATCGTGGTGGATTCTGCCAAGGGTGTGGAGGCGCAGACCCGCAAGCTGATGGAGGTGTGCCGTATGCGCAATACGCCGGTTATCATCTTCATCAACAAGATGGACCGCGAGGGTCGTGATCCGTTCGACGTGCTCGATGAGCTGGAGGAGGAACTCAAGATTTCCGTTCGTCCGCTCTCATGGCCTATCGGACAGGGCGCCCGATTCAAGGGTGTGTATAATATCTACGAGCACCAGCTCAACCTCTTTACGCCTAACAAGCAGCGCGTAACCGAAAAGGTGGAGGTGGATGTGCAGTCTGAGGAGCTCGACCAGCGAGTAGGTGAGCGCGAGGCTGCCCAGTTGCGCGAGGAACTGGAACTGGTGGATGGCGTATATCCTGAGTTTGACGTCGAGACCTATCGCTCTGCCGAGGTGGCTCCTGTGTTCTTCGGTTCTGCATTGAACAACTTCGGTGTGCAGGAACTCTTGGACTGTTTCGTTCAGATAGCTCCATCGCCAAGACCTACCAAGGCAGAGGAGCGCATGGTGGAGCCTGAGGAGCCGAAGTTTACGGGTTTCATCTTCAAGATTACTGCCAATATCGACCCTAACCACCGTTCCTGCATCGCATTCTGCAAGATCTGTTCGGGCAAGTTTGTGCGCAATCAGCCTTACTATCACGTGCGCCTCGACAAGACCGTGCGTTTCTCTTCGCCAACTCAGTTTATGGCGCAGCGCAAGAGTACCATCGACGAGGCTTATCCGGGCGATATCGTAGGTTTGCCAGACAATGGCATCTTCAAGATCGGTGATACGCTGACCGAGGGTGAGAAGATTCACTTCCGTGGTTTGCCATCCTTCTCTCCACTGCTCTTCAAGTATATCGAGAATGATGATCCGATGAAGAGCAAGCAGTTCCAGAAGGGATTGGAGCAGCTGATGAACGAGGGTGTGGCACAGTTGTTTGTCAACCAGTTTAATGGTCGCCGCATTGTGGGAACCGTGGGTCAACTTCAGTTTGAGGTAATCCAGTATCGTCTGGAGAACGAGTATAATGCCAAGTGCCGTTGGGAGCCAGTTCACTTGCATAAGGCATGCTGGATAGAGGCCGACGACGAGAAGGAATTAGAGAGCTTCAAGAAGCGCAAGTACCAGTACATGGCGAAGGATATCGAGGGCAGGGATGTGTTCCTGGCCGATTCAGGCTATGTATTGAGCATGGCGCAGCAGGACTTCGAGCATATTAAGTTCCACTTTACTTCGGAATTATAATAATATAAAAGTATAACTTTTTAAAGAAAAAATAAGAGATGATAGATGAAATGGCAGAAAAACCGGGCACAATAGCCAAAATGGTAGCGTGGCAGAAGGAGCATATCTCCGACCGCCAGATGACGCTTATCCTGGCTTTTGTTATCGGTCTGCTTGCCTCCGTTGCCGGATTTTTCCTGCATAGTATCGTGCACGAGATACAGATATTGCTCACTTCGGGTTTTGAGAAAAGCACCTACAATCTGCTTTTCCTCTTGTTTCCTATCGTGGGCATCTATCTTACCTCGCTCTTTATCAAGTATGTGGTGCGAGACAATATCTCTCATGGTATCACGAGAGTGCTCTATGCGATTTCTACCAAGCAGTCGAAACTGAAGGGGCACAACTGCTGGTCGTCGGTAGTAGCTTCTGGTATCACCATTGGATTCGGTGGATCAGTAGGAGCCGAGGCGCCGATTGTGCTCACGGGTTCAGCCATCGGAAGTAATCTGGGACAGATATTCCGCATGGACAAGAAAACGATGATACTGCTCGTAGGATGCGGTGCGAGTGCCGCCATTGCTGGTATCTTCAAAGCCCCAATCGCAGGTCTCGTCTTCACGCTTGAGGTGCTGATGGTAGATCTCTCGATGGCTTCATTGCTGCCTATCCTCATCTCCTGTGTTACGGCTACCTGTTTCAGTTATATCCTGATGGGCGAGAAATCGCTCTTCGATTTCACGCTTACCGACCCATGGGAGCTCGACCGTGTGCCGGCGTGCATCCTGCTGGGCGTATTCTGCGGTTTCGTGAGTCTCTACTTCATGAGAGCCATGTCGGCCTGCGAGGGATTCTTCGCCCAGTTGAAGCAGTATCCGTATGTCAAACTGCTCTTCGGAGGCATCATCCTGAGCAGTCTCATCTTCCTCTTCCCATCGCTCTATGGCGAAGGATATTCGGCAGTCAACATCCTGCTGAAGGGTAGAACAGAGGCCGACTGGGACATGGTGATGAGCAATTCGCTCTTCTATGGTCACAGTCAGTTGCTCGTGCTATATATCGGACTGGTAACCTTCACCAAGGTGTTTGCCACCTCAGCAACTAATGGTTCAGGCGGTTGTGGCGGAACCTTTGCTCCATCGCTTTTCATCGGCGGTTTTGCAGGCTTCTTCTTTGCCCGCATCTGGAACATCTACAAGTTAGGCGTTTATATTCCGGAGCAGAACTTTACGCTGATGGGCATGGCAGGCGTGATGACGGGCGTGATGCATGCACCGCTGACGGGCATCTTCCTGATAGCCGAACTGACAGGCGGTTACCTGCTCTTCATCCCACTGATGATCGTGTGCATCTGCTCGCTGCTTACCATCAGCATCTTCGAGAGCCACAGTATCTATGCGCTCCGACTGGCAAGGGAAGGCAAGTTGCTTACCCACCATATCGACAAGGCAGCCCTCACGCTGATGGGTATGCAGAGCGTGGTGGAGAAGGACTATCATCCGGTAAGTCCCGACCTGCCGATGGGTAAGTTGGTGTCAGAAATCAGTCGCAGCAACAATAATTTCCTTCCGGTAGTCAATCAGGCTGGCGTCTTGCTGGGCATCATCGATATCACCCGCATCCGTCACATCATCTTCCGTTCGGAACTCTACACGCGCTTCAAGGTAAAGCAGCTGATGCTCCAGCCTTCAGCCGTGCTCAGCGATCACGAACCGATGCAGGAAGTGATGAAGAAATTTGACGAAACTGATGCCGCCCAGTTGCCTGTAGTGGATGTGAACGGCGTGCTGAAGGGATATATCAGCCGTACCCGCCTTTATTCGACTTATCGCCAGATTGTGGCGGATATGTCGGCGGAGTAAAAGGGAGTTTGGAATTAGAAATTAGAAATAGCAAATTACTAATTAGAAAATCCCTTGACAAAGCTGCGATAATTGTAAACTTGCATTTTTTTAAAACAATAGGAAAATGGAGAAAAAAGATTTAAGAATCGTATTTATGGGAACCCCGGAGTTTGCGGTGGAATCCCTCAAAAGCCTTGTAGAAGGCGGATATAATGTGGTGGCTGTGGTTACCCAGCCCGACAAACCCGTAGGACGCCCTCAGGACACGCTGCAGGCGCCTCCTGTCAAGCAGTATGC
>ERZ1023843.125-NODE-125-length-13514-cov-15.160636_pt1 | contig 13514 bp, 10 predicted proteins | sample MGYA00380384_ERZ1023843 | MGnify/ENA primary metagenome ERZ1023843 (study PRJEB33179, sample SAMN07448989) | human gut metagenome | biome: Human-gut; feature: Human associated habitat; material: Faeces | host: Homo sapiens | place: India: Bhopal | collected...
GGATAAAACGCACCCTCTGGGGGTTAGGCACGTTATCGTAATCTTTTACCCTTCATACCTCTTAACCCGCTAACCTCTTAACCCTCGAGCCTCTTAACCCGCTAACCCCTTAACCCGCTAACCCCTTTTACCCCAATAACCCTCTAACCTCTTAACCCTCTAACCCCAATTATGAGATATACTGAGGAACGTTATATAAGTCTTCTTACAGACTTTGGATTTAAGCGCATTTTCGGCACGCTGCCTAACAAGGACTTGCTGATAAGTTTCCTTAACTCGCTTTTTAATGGTGAGGAGGTGGTGAAAGATGTGCACTTCCTGAACAGCGAACATGTGGGCGACGTGTATGCCGAACGCAAGGCTATTTTTGACGTGTATTGCGAGAATGAGCGAGGCGAGAAGTTTATTGTGGAGATGCAGAATGCAAAGCAGCACTACTTTAAGGACCGCTCATTGTATTATGCAACCTTTCCCATACGTGAACAAGCTCCAAAGGGACAGGACTGGAACTTTAAGCTGGCACACGTCTACGTGGTGGCTCTGCTCAACTTTGACATGCACGAAGAGGCTTTTGCAAGAGACTCCATCATCCATGATGTGGCGCTGATTGACAAGGAAACCAACAAGGTGTTCAACGAGAAACTGAGGTTTAAGTATGTGGAAGTAGCTAAATTCAACAAGAACCTGGACGAGCTTGACACGTTGTATGACAAATGGATATATGTGCTGAAGAACCTTGCCCGACTCAACAAGCAACCTGCACACCTGCGCAACGCGGTGTTTGACCACTTGTTTTCGGAAGCCGAAATCGCAAGTTTTACCCACACGGAATTGAAGGAATATGAGGATAGCTTGAAGGCTTACCGCGACATAAAGAACTCGCTTGATACTGCCAAGGACGAGGGACGCGCCGAGGGCATGGCTAAAGGCATGGCTGAAGGTATGGCTAAAGGACGAGTTGAGACTCTCAACAAAATGGTTAGCGAAATGAAGAGGGAGGGCCTGGGTTATGACTTGATAGAAAAGCTGACAGGACTGTCTCAAAAGGATATTGATGCCATACCATAATGTGGCATTGAATAATGATTTGAACAAGGCCATTGCTGCGCGAATGCTGGCAGCAATGGCCTTTACTACAACAGACGTAAGGACATGAAACTGGTCATTGACTCTAAAATACCCTTTATGCACGGCTATGCCGAACTGCTGGGTGATGTGACGTATAAGGCGGGGGCTGAAATTGGTCCCGATGATGTGCGTGACGCTGATGCGCTGATTGTGCGCACTCGCACGCACTGTGACAGGATGCTGCTTGAAGGCTCGAAGGTTCAGTTTATTGCAACGGCTACTATTGGCTATGACCACCTGGACACGGCGTGGCTGAAGGAGGCTGGCATAGCATGGACTAACTGCCCGGGCTGTAACGCTCGCAGTGTGGCACAGTATATTGAGGCTGTGCTGCTGCAACTGGCTGCACACGGGTGCTGGTGCGCGGGGGGTGAACTGCTGCCTGCTACGGCACGGGTGACGCGCGGTGAACTTGACCGCACGGTGTTTGGCGGTTTGACGCTGGGCATTGTGGGTGTGGGCCATGTGGGCACGCAGGTGCTGCTGATGGCTGAAAGGCTGGGATTTAAGGAGGTGCTGCTTTGCGACCCGTTGCGTGCCGCGCACGAGGGGGCGTCGGGACCTGACTTTGTGGGGCTTGACGAGGTGGCTGAAAGGGCTGACGTGGTGACGTTTCATACGCCGCTGACGCGTGAGCCTCAGCCTTATCCTACGTTCCACTTGGCAGGACGGGAGTTTTTTGGCAAGTTGCGCAAGGGGGCTGTGGTGATTAACAGTAGTCGCGGCGAGGTGGTGGACACTGCTGCGCTGAAGGCTGCCATGAAGGCCGGACGTGTGCGCACGGCAGTGATTGACACTTGGGAGCATGAGCCTGGCATTGACCGTGAATTGCTTGACATGGTGTTTGTGGGTACACCGCACATTGCGGGTTACAGCGCTGACGGCAAGGCTAACGGTACGCGAATGAGTTTGGAGGCTGTGGCGGGGCATTTTGGATTGGACGCGTCTGCTTTCAAGGCTGTGTCGGCGCCTGAGTTGCCTGAGGGGTTTGCTTATTACCCTGAGGGGGTGGGGCATTTGCTTGCGCCCGAACTGCGGCTTTATGACCCTGTGCGCGACAGTGTGGCGCTGAAACAATGCCCTGATGACTTTGAAAGGCTGCGCGGTAATTACCCGCTGAGGAGGGAGGGAACTTGCTAATGTGTTAATGGGCTGACGCCGTGGCGTGGATTGGTTGCCGCTAACGCGGTAAACATAAGGACAGAAGAACATAAGGACATAAGATATAACGTTCGTGTTAGCCGCTTACCGCGGGAACATAAGAACATAAGCTACATAAGAAACACACAAGGCCGCTGCGCGGCTGACGGCCACGGACTAACGTCCGGGTGGCCTCAAGAAACATAAGGGCTGACGCCGTAGTATTACATATAGTAACGCTACGGCGTCAGCCCTTATGTTCTTATGTTCTTCTGTTCTTATGTTCTTCTGTTTACCGCGTTAGCGGCTGCCAAGTAACACTAAGGCGTCAGCCCATTAGCATATTAACAAGCAAGTTCACTACACACTCGGCAGCGAGTGTCCGTTGATTTTGCGGTAGAGGTCGAGGGCATACACATCGGTCATGCCGCTGAGGTAGTCGAGCACAGCCATGAGACGGTCGCCCTCGCGTGAGGCGTGCACCTCGTACTGCGTGGACACTTGTTGCAAAAGCAACTGCGAATAGGCCTTGTCGGGGGCCATGACAGCATCGGTGATGAGCTCGAGCAGGGTGTAGATGATGTGGTAACCGGCGAGGTCGACATCGGTAACCTCGTGGCAACGGTAAATGCGTGTGGCAGCCACCTGCTCGCACTGGTGGTAGGCGTTGTGCAAAAGGGGCGGCAAATGGCTGATGAGCGAGCCCTCGAAGGTGCCGTTGAGTATGGCTTGCTCGTTGTCGACAAAGATGCGCACACAGGCTCGCTCAAGGGCATTGATGACGCAGGAGCGGTAGTAGACTATCTGGTCGTCGACATCGGTGTCGGGCGTGTAACGGCTGCGCAGACGCTCGCGCTCGGCAGGCTCGAAAAAGGCGAGGAACAACTCCATGGTTTGCTCGTCGGAAAGGAGCCGGAGCTTGTGGGCGTCCTCAATATCCATTATTTCATAGCAGATGTCGTCGGCAGCCTCGACGAGGTAGACCAGGGGGTGGCGGGCATAGCGTATGATGCCGCCGGGGAGGTCGGGCAAGCGTTTGAGACCGAGGGCGTCGGCTATGTGGAGGTAGGTGGTGCGCTCGGCCTCGAAAAAACCGAATTTGGGTTTGCGCACTGCGGCATCGGAACCGTAGGGATATTTGACAATGGAGGCCAGGGTGGCGTAGGTCATGACAAAGCCTCCCGGACGCCGGCCATTGAAGTGGTGGGTGAGCAGGCGAAAGGTGTTGGCATTGCCGTCGAAACGTGTCATGTCGAGCCATTCGGCCTCGGAGAGGCGTTTGCCGTCGGGGGTGACGAGCTGATGCAGACGTGCTCCGCGCCCCTCGCTGAAGTAGGTGCGTATGGCCCGCTCGCCCGAGTGGCCAAAGGGCGGATTGCCCATGTCGTGGGCCAGACAGGCGGCACTGACGATGGCCCCCATGCCGGTGACCTCGGTGTTGGCCAGTGCGGGGTGGCGGGCTATGAGCTCGCGGCTGACATCGGTGCCAAGCGAACGGCCCACGCTCGACACCTCGAGGCTGTGGGTGAGGCGGTTGTGTACGAACACGCTGCCAGGGAGCGGAAACACCTGTGTCTTGTTCTGCATGCGGCGGAAGGCGGCAGAAAATATAAGGCGGTCGTAGTCGCGCTGGAACTCGGTGCGGCGCTCCTCGAGGGGCTTGGCCTCAGCCTCCTTGCCAAGGCGTTTTGACGATATGAGATTTTGCCAGTTCATGTTGCTCTTGAATGTGTGGAATGATGGTGTGGTTTGCGTCATGTGCTGTCACCACACAAAGGTGTGGCAAATTTATTGAAAAACACGCTATAAGCGGACAAGTTTGCCCCAAAATCACTACTTTTGCACTATCATAGGGCTGCTGTAGCCCACGATGCACTCATTTACGAAGTAATATATCAGTATGAAGATTAAAATAGTGAACCGCTCGCACCACGCTCTGCCACAGTATGCCACTGCACTGAGCGCGGGGCTTGACTTGCGTGCCAACCTGGAGGAGGACATCACGCTGCAACCGATGGAACGCCGGCTGGTGCCCACAGGACTGAGCATTGCACTGCCCGAGGGCTATGAGGCCCAGGTAAGGCCGCGCTCGGGACTGGCCTTGAAGCATGGCATCACACTGCTCAACACGCCCGGCACAATTGATGCCGACTACCGCGGCGAGATTGGGGTGATAATGGTGAACCTGTCGGACACGCCTTTTAACATTGCCGATGGCGACCGCATTGCCCAACTGGTGATTGCCCGCTACGAACAGGCTGAATGGGAGGCTGTGGAGGCGCTTGACAGTACGGAACGCGGCGACGGCGGATTTGGACATACTGGCAAACAGTGAGCTTATATGGGTTGACGGGGTAACGGGTTGACAAGTTGACGGGTTGAAAGGCCAAAAGCACCAAACGCTACCTCTAATGGGGGCGACGCGTCTCGCGTCGGGAAAAGATGCAGCTATTATTTAGCAGAGTTCGTATTTCCCTCCCTCCTCTATCCCGACGCGGGACGCGTCGCCCCCATTAGAGCTTGCGCTTTCTTTCAGCGCGTTTCAGGCAACTTAAAATGCCCCCTCATGAAGCCCCCTCTTCTTTACTTACACCCCATAAACGAACAGTGAAACAGACGTCGTACATACCTGAATGGCACAAGCCGAGGACGAGTTGGTCCCCGGCCTTGCTGCATTGGTGCGGCGTGCTGCTGCTGGCTATGGCAAGCGGCGTGCTGACGGCGTGCCACACGGCAAAACCGGTGGTCAAGCCCGACACGGTGGCTATGACGGCACCTAAGGGGGTTAAGCCCAACAGACAACAGCACACGGGGGTGGCCACACAGGTGAACTATGCTGCCGGACGGCGATTTGACGCCTTGTTTTTGGAGGCTATACGGCAAAAGGAGGCGGAACACATTGACGCTGAATATGAATTGCTTGACGCGGCACTCAAAATAAGGCCTGACGCGCCTGAGGCACTGTATGAGATGGGGGTGCTGAAATTGTCGTACTCCATGTACTCGGACACGTTGAGCCGGGCACAGGGTGACACACTGCTGCGGCGGGCGGTGGAGCTTGAACCAGGCAACTGCTACTTTAAGGAGACACTGGCCACCTATCTGGCCAACAGCGCAAAGTTTGCCGAGGCTATCAACCTGTATGAGGAGATAGCTGAGAACAAAGAGAATGAGGAGACGCTCTCGACCTTGATATGGCTGTACAAAACGAGCGGCGACTACGCCGGGGCCATACGTACCATCGAGCGGCTTGAAAAGCTTGACGGACGCAGCGAACCGCTGAGTATGGAGAAGTTTCAGACGTATCTGGCCATGAAGGACGACGAACATGCCTATCAGGCCATTGAGGACTTGTGTGCCGAATATCCCTACGACCTGCGCTACCGTGTGTTGCTGGGCGACTTGTATGACCAGCACGGCTACCACGAGCAGGCGCTTGACATATACCGCGATGTGCTGACGGCAGAACCTGACAACAGCTATGCGCAGATTTCGCTACTGGCTTACTACAAGGCGGCGGGGGCAGACTCGCTCTACCTTGACCTGCTGAACCGGGTGGTGCTCAACCCGCGCACGCAAAGCGGGGCACGGCTTGAGGCTATGCGTGGCTTTGCGGTGGACAATGTGCGCAACGGGGGCGATGCGGCTCCGGTGCTGGCCCTGTTCAGAAAAGCACTGGCGGAGCCGCAGGAGAACCGCGACATGGCGGAGATGCTGGCTGACTACATGGCGGAGAAGCGCATGCCCGACGACTCGCTGCTTACGGCCATGCACACGATACTGAGCATTGAACCGGACTATACTAAAGCGCGTTTGCAAATATTGCGGATTATGCTGCAACGCAACAATATGGACCAGGTGGCCGCTACCTGCCGCGAGGGTGAGCTGTATGACCCGGCCGAACTGACGTTTTACTACTACGAGGGTACGGCGCTGTACCGCATGGGGCGCGACCACGAGGCAATACGCCAGTTGCAGCACGGGGTGGAACGCATTGACGAGAGCACCGACCGCGAGCTGGCGAGCGATGTGTATGCGCTGATGGGCGATGTGATGCACGGCGTGGGACTGAAGGAGGACGCTTATGCGGCCTATGACCATGCGCTGGCGTACAACGCCAACAACTTGTTGTGTTTGAACAACTTTGCCTACTTTCTGAGCATTGACAAGCGGCAGCTCGACAAGGCGGAGCGCATGAGCCGCCGCACTGTGGAGGCTGAAGGCGACAATGCAGTGTATCTTGACACTTATGCCTGGATATTGTACTTGAAAAAGCAATATGCACAGGCTGACATATATATAAAGGAGGCGCTGCGGTACACCGAGGAGGTGGCCGAGAATGCGTCGATATTTGAACACGCGGGCGACATTGCTTACAGTGCGGGCAACCGTCACGCAGCATTTGGCTACTGGCGCAAGGCGCTGTCGCTGACTACCGACCGGACGGCGAAACGGCGGGTGCAGCGCAAATTGTACCGTACACGGCGCACCCGCTGACGGGGACTGAAAGGGGCAACTCGCTCCCCCGCCCCACCACTTTACACACTCACTAAAACACATACACAACTTTTCAAATGAAGTGTTATCTATACATAGCCCTCGTGGCACTTACACTGACGGCCTGCCGCTCGAGCAAGAGCGCAGTGAAGGCTCCCGACACGAACACGTCGGCCTCAACCAAGACTACGCATATTACGAATAACACGGCTGCCCTGGCCAGTGTGAAAAAGGTGGCTGCCATGCACCTTAGCCAACAGGGCGTGACGGCGAGCACGAAGGTAAGGCTGAGCGGTGTGGGTGGCAAGGACCTGAGCGTGAACGGCAAGTTGCAGATGAAGCGCAACAATGTGATACGTCTCTCACTGCGCTTTCTCGGCATGGAGGTGGGTCTGATGGAGTTTACGCCCAACGATGTGCTGGTGGTTGACCGCATGAACAAGCAGTTTGTGCGTGCCAAATATGGCGATGTGAGTTTTCTGCGCCAGGCGGGGCTCGACTTTTATGCCTTGCAATCGCTGTTTTGGAACGAACTGTTCATTCCGGGCCAGCACACGCTTTCGGCCGAAGGGCTGGGGCGCTTTGAACTGGTGCAAAAGGCCGGGCTTAACGTGCTGACGCCGAAGAACACGCCGAAACTGGCCTACCACTTTTATGCCGACCCGCAGGCTAACACCATTCAACGCTTGCAGGTGCGCAGCAACAATGCCGCCGAGAAGGGCGAGTTTGCCTTTAACTACGACGGCTTTGAGCAGTTTGGCGGACGCCCCTTCCCCACGCAGATGCGCATGGCGGTGACGGGCACGGGCAAAAAGGATATTACGCTGGCCCTGAGTCTGTCGAGCCTTAAGGCTGATGCCTCATTTGACACGCGCACCACAGTATCTGCCAAATACACGCAACGCAGCGTGCAACAGGTGCTGGGACAACTGGGAATGTAACGTTTAGCATACTTACTCGTTAACCTGTCAACTTGTTAACCCGTTAACCAGAATTTCCGTCAACGGGTTAGCACATTACCTCATTAACTCATTAGTAAATGTACCGCATATTACTCTGCATATTGCTCCTTGGCACAGCGCTGGCGCTCCCCGCGCAGACGAATAAGAAAATACGTTCGCTGCAGCGTGAACAGACGTCGCTGAAAAAGAAAATTGCCAACCAAGAGCACATGCTGAAGTCCACCAAAAAGGACGTCAACTCGCAACTGGCCAACCTGCAAGTGATTAACGTGCAGATTGAAGGACAACAAAAGTATGTGAACGGCATTCATGCCGAACTGACCGAGGTGGCTACCACCATCAGCGGACTTGAGCGCCAGCTGAAACTGCTCGAGGCCGACTTGGCTGTGTGCAAACGACGCTATCAGCGCTCGGTGTCGTACATATTCCACAACCGCATGCAGGTGTCGAAGTGGCAGTTTATTCTGTCGGCCAAAAACTTTAAGCAGATGTACCGCCGCCTGCGCTACCTGAGCAGTTTCAGCCGCTACCAACGCGCTCAGGCCGAAATCATACGGCAGAAGGAGGCGCAAGTGCAGGCCAAACGCAACGAGCTGCTTGGCGTGAAAACCGAGAAGAACCGCTTGCTGCGCGAAGGACAGGCCGAACAACGCAAGCTGCAGGGCCAACAGCAAGAACGCCAACAGGTGGTGAACGAACTGAACAAAAGGCAGGCCGAACTGCAGGCCTCGATTGCGCAACAACGCAAAAAGGCTGCCGCGCTCGATGCCCGCATTGACCAACTGATACAACAGGAGATTGCCGCCGCCGAACGCAGACGCAAGGCCGAGGCTGAACGCAGACGCAAGGCCGAACTGGCACGGCAAGCCAAAATCAAGGCGCAACGCGAACAGGCGGCACGCGAACGTGCGGCACGCGAACGTGCCGAGGCGCAACGCAAGGCTACCGCAGCGGCCAACGCCAAAAAGGCGGCTGCCAAGAATGGGGCTAAGACTAACAAAGCCGGCACCAAAACGACGGCATCGGGCAACACGAGGAGCAACACCAAACGGAATGCCACAAAAACTGGCACGAAACCAAGGCGCACGTATACCGAACCCGTGGAGACGAGCACGGCACCCGCATTTGCCGAGAACAATGCCGACCGCGCCATCAACAACAGTTTTGCCGGTAGCCGCGGCCGACTGCCCATGCCTATTACGGGCAGCTATGCCATTACGCGCCACTATGGCTCATACAGCGTGGCGGGACTAAAGGGCGTGCAACTCGACAGCAAGGGTATCAACATTACCGGACACCCCGGAGCACAGGCACGCGCCGTGTTCAAGGGCGAGGTGACAGCCATATTTACCGTAGGCGGACTTTACAACATCATTGTGCGCCACGGCTCATACATGTCGGTTTACTGTAACTTGAGTTCTACCTCGGTACGACGCGGCCAGAACGTGCAGGCCGGACAAACACTTGGCACGGTGGCTACCGACGCCTCGGGCAACAGCACACTGCACTTCCAGCTGCGCAAGGAGACGGCCCGCCTCAACCCTGAGGCTTGGCTCGGAAGATAACCACAACGCTTGCCAGCACTACACTTTCAATAGCAAACACTACACTACAATGAAAATAGAACAACAACTCACCAACGCTGTCATTGAGGCCGTGAAGGCACTCTACGGGCAGGACATCACTGCCGCGCAAGTGGCTCTGCAAAAGACTAAGAAAGAATTTGAAGGACACCTCACACTGGTGGTTTTCGGCTTGTTGCGCATTTCGCACAAAAAGCCTGAGGACACAGCACAGGAAATTGGCCAATGGCTCAAAGACAACACCACCCTGCTGCAAGGCTTTAATGTGGTGAAGGGCTTTCTTAACCTTGTCATTGCTCCCGCACAGTGGATTGGGCTGCTCAACGATATCGACGCTAATGCCGAATATGGCATTACACACCCCACGGCCGACAGTCCGCTGGTGATGATTGAATATTCATCGCCCAACACCAACAAGCCCCTGCACCTGGGCCATGTGCGCAACAACCTGCTGGGCTGGGCCTTGGCCGGCGTAATAGAGGCCAACGGCAACCGCGTGGTGAAAACCAACATTGTGAACGACCGCGGTATACACATCTGCAAGTCGATGCTGGCATGGCTCAAATATGGCAATGGCGAAACACCCGAAAGCAGCGGCAAGAAGGGCGACCACCTGATTGGCGACTACTATGTGGCCTTTGACAAGCACTACCGTGCCGAGGTGAAGGAGCTGCAGGCTAAATTTGAGGCTGAGGGCATGACTGCCGACGAAGCCAAGGCCAAGGCCGAAAAGGAGAGTCCGCTCATTAAGGAGGCGCACGCCATGCTCGTAAAGTGGGAGGCTGGCGACCCCGAGGTGCGTGCCCTGTGGCGCAAGATGAACGAGTGGGTGTATGCCGGATTTGACGAGACCTACAAGGCTCTGGGTGTAAGCTTTGACAAGATTTACTACGAAAGCGACACTTACCTCGTGGGCAAACAGGCCGTTGAGGAGGGCTTGAATAAGGGCCTTTTCTTCCGCAAGGAGGACGGTTCGGTATGGGCCGACCTTACCAAGGACGGACTTGACGAGAAACTGCTGCTGCGCGCCGACGGCACCAGTGTGTACATGACACAGGACATTGGTACGGCCAAACTCCGCTTCCAGGACTTCCCCATCAACAAGATGGTGTATGTGGTGGGCAATGAGCAGAACTACCACTTCCAGGTGCTCTCAATACTGCTCGACCGCCTGGGCTTTGAGTGGGGCAAGAGCTTGGTACACTTCTCATACGGCATGGTGGAACTGCCCAACGGCAAAATGAAGAGCCGCGAGGGTACGGTGGTTGACGCCGACGACCTGGTGGCCGGCATGATAGCCCAGGCACGCCAAACCATTGACGAGGCTAACAAGAACCCCGACATGACCGAGGACGAAAAGAACGAGGTGGCACGCATCGTGGGCATGGGCGCCCTCAAATACTTCCTGCTCAAGGTCGACGCCCGCAAAAACATGCTGTTCAACCCCGAGGAGAGTATCGACTTCAACGGCAACACGGGCCCGTTCATACAGTACACCTATGCCCGCATACGCTCTATCCTGCGCAAGGCTGCCGATGCCGGCATCAACATTCCCGACACACTGCCTGCCGACGTGGAGATTTCGACCAAGGAGGAGGAAATCATTCAGCACATAGCCGACTTTGCCGCTGTGGTGCGCCAGGCTGGCACCGAATACCAGCCCGCTGCCGTGGCCAACTACTGCTACGAGCTGGTTAAGGAGTACAACCAGTTCTACCACGACTTCAGCATCATGCGCGAGCCCGATGCCAAAAAGCAACTCTTCCGCCTTGTGCTCTCGCGCAACGTGGCCAAAGTGGTGCGTCTGGGCATGGGACTGCTGGGCATCGAAATGCCCGAACGCATGTAATAAGTAGGTCGTGTATGTGGGGAAAACTCAGCGATTACTGCTTTGACGTGTCAAAATATATACTGACAGCCGTCGTAGTAGCCCATTAACAACTAACACCGCCTCATGTCATCAACCCCCAAATACTACGTAGTGTGGCGTGGCCGCGAGCCGGGCATTTACCGCACATGGGAAGCCTGCCAACAACAAGTGGCGGGCTTTCCTTGTGCCCTGTTCAAATCATTCAAGAGTGAGGGCGAGGCCAAAGCGGCCTTTGCCAACGCTCCCGAGCCCAACAGCGCAAGCGGTGCACCCCATGCCGATGCCGCCAGCCAAGGTGCAGACAATGCCGAAAAGCCTGCCGACACCCGCAGTTACAAGCCTGCCGCCGGCCCAAAAGGCTGTCCGCCACCCCCACCCGACTGGCGGCACGACACCGTGCTACCACTGCCACCCGAGGTCAAGGCCGACGCCCTGGCCGTGGACGCCGCTTGCTCGGGCAACCCGGGCCCCATGGAGTACCGCGGCGTGTATCTGGCCACCGGGCAACAGATATTTCACTACGGCCCAGTGCACGGCACCAACAACATTGGCGAGTTCCTGGCCATAGTGCATGCACTGGCACTGCTCAAGCAGCGCGGCCGCACCATGACCATCTACACCGACAGCCGCAACGCGCTACTGTGGGTCAAGGCCCGCAAATGCCGCACCAAACTGGAGCGCACCCCACGCACCGAACAACTGTTCCAACTCATTGAGCGCGCCGAACAGTGGTTGCGCACACACGACTACAGCGACATTCCCATCATCAAGTGGGAGACGAAACGCTGGGGCGAGGTGCCGGCCGACTTCGGACGCAAATAACAATAACGCAAAACCGTTGGCGGAATTTCAGGTTGACGAGTCAACCAAGAAATCCGCCAACGCGTAATATTCACACACATGAAACATCTCTATATCGAAACATACGGCTGCCAGATGAATGTGGCCGACAGCGAAGTGGTGGCCTCTGTCATGAAAATGGCCGGCTACGAGCCTTGCGAAAGTCTGGACCAGGCCGACGCTGTATTTCTCAACACATGCTCGGTGCGCGACAATGCCGAGCAAAAAATCATACACCGCCTTGAGGCCCTCAACGCCATGCGCCGCAAGGGCCGCAAACTCATCATCGGTGTGCTGGGCTGCATGGCCGAACGTGTAAAGGAAGGGCTGCTCAACGAGCATGGTGTCGACCTCGTGGCCGGCCCCGACGCCTACCTCAGCCTGCCCGACCTCATAGCACAGGCCGAAGTAGGCAACAAGGCCATCGACATTGAACTGAGCACCACCGAAACCTACCGCGACATTGTGCCCGAGCGCTACTGCGGAAGCCGCATATCGGGCTTTGTGAGCATCATGCGCGGCTGCAACAACTTTTGCCACTATTGCATCGTGCCCTACACCCGAGGACGCGAGCGCTCACGCGACGTGCAAAGCATACTCACCGAGGTGCGCGACCTTGAAAGCCACGGCTACAAGGAGGTGACACTGCTGGGCCAGAACGTCAACTCGTACTGCTGGCACCGCGAGGACGGCACCGACCTGCTATTTCCCGAACTGCTGCGCACTGTGGCCCGCGCCGTGCCCACCATGCGCATACGTTTCAGCACAAGCCACCCCAAGGACATGAGCGACGACACACTGCGCGTCATTGCCGAGGAGCCTAATGTGTGCCGACACATTCACCTGCCAGTGCAGAGCGGCTCCAACCGCATACTTAAACTCATGAACCGCAAGTACACACGCGAGTGGTACCTCGACCGCGTGGCTGCCATACGCCGCATCATTCCCAACTGCGGACTGAGCACCGACATCTTTGCCGGCTACTGCTCTGAAACCGAAGAGGACCACCAGCTCTCGCTCTCGCTCATGCGTGAGTGTGGCTACGACTCGTCATTCATGTTCAAGTATAGCGAGCGCCCCGGCACCTACGCCTCACGCCACTTGCCCGACGATGTGCCCGAGGAGGTGAAAATACGCCGTCTTGAGGAGCTCATCGCGCTGCAAAACGAACTGAGCGCCGAGAGCAACCAGCGTTGCATAGGCCAGGAGTACGAGGTGCTGATTGAGGGGGTGAGCAAGCGCTCCAAGGAGCAGCTTTTCGGACGCACCGAGCAAAACAAGGTGGTGGTGTTCGACCGCGGCAATTATCGTCCCGGGCAGTATGCACGCGTACGCATCACCGACGCCTCAAGTGCCACACTCAAGGGCGAAACTATCGCGTAAATGCGGTAACGTGTGGCTAATGTGCTAATATAGCAATGTGCTAATTGCCAAACGCAACCTCTAATGGGGGCATTCTATGTTATTGACCAAATTTTTGGCAAGTTTTTTTGT
>ERZ1023843.130-NODE-130-length-13068-cov-6.392838_pt1 | contig 13068 bp, 24 predicted proteins | sample MGYA00380384_ERZ1023843 | MGnify/ENA primary metagenome ERZ1023843 (study PRJEB33179, sample SAMN07448989) | human gut metagenome | biome: Human-gut; feature: Human associated habitat; material: Faeces | host: Homo sapiens | place: India: Bhopal | collected...
GGCGGGACGATCTGGGGTCCACCTCCGCGCTCGAACGCAAATCAAATGCCGCGTAAAGCTCGTCGCCTCGCCGTTAAATCCGCTTTGAGCGATAAAGTCAATACTAACGAATTTTCTTCCTCGACGAAATCAATCTCGCAGCTCCGAAGACGAAAGAAGTCGTCGCACTCATCAACAACTTCAAATTCGCTGGTGAAAAAGTCCTTTTCATCACCGACAACGATGAAGTCGTAGAACGTTGCGCACGCAACATCAAAGGCGTTAAAGCCATTTCCACTACGGGCGTCAACATCTTTGACCTGCTCCACTACACGAAATTGTTCGTTACGAAGAGCGCTGTAGCTAAGATTGAGGAGGTGCTCGCATAATGAACATGCATGATCTCTTGCTGAAACCGGTCATCACTGAAAAAACGACCATGATGATGTCTGATGGCAAATACACATTCAAAGTACCGCTCCGTGCTAATAAAGTTGAAATCCGTAAAGCTGTTGAAGCCGTCTTCGGCGTCAAAGTTAAAAGCGTAGCAACACTTCGCACGATGGGCAAATTCAAGCGCATGGGTAAATACATCGGCAAGCGCCCGGATTACAAGAAAGCCATCGTAACCCTTCAGGAAGGCGAAACCATCGAATTCTTCGAAGGAGCTTAAGGAATTAACGAATAAGGAGGAGGCACTACAATGGCCATTAAATCATTTAAACCGTACTCCGCTAGCCGCCGTTTCATGACTGTTTCGACATTCGAAGAAATCACGGCGTCTAAACCGGAAAAATCCTTATTGGCTAAAGTAACCAATAAGGGCGGTCGTAATAACAGCGGCCGTATGACTGTCCGCCATCAGGGCGGTGGTCACAAACGCCGTTATCGTTTGATCGACTTCAAACGTATTAAAGATAACATCCCGGCAAAAGTTGCGACGATCGAATACGATCCGAACCGCTCTGCCAACATCGCTCTTCTGTTCTACGCAGATGGCGAAAAGAAATATATCATCGCTCCGAACGGCCTTAAAGTTGGCGACGTCGTCTACAGCGGCCCGGAATCGGATATCAAAGTCGGCAACGCATTGCCGCTCCAGAATATCCCCCTCGGTACACTCGTACACAACGTTGAACTGAAAATCGGCAAAGGCGGCCAGATGGTCCGTTCTGCTGGTGAATCGGCTCAGCTCATGGCTAAAGAAGGCAACTATGCACTGCTCCGCCTTCCGTCCGGCGAACTTCGTCAGGTACACGTACGCTGCCGCGCTACGATCGGCGTAGTCAGCAATACGGATTATGAAAACATTACCATCGGTAAAGCCGGCCGTTCCCGTTGGAAGGGCATCCGTCCGGGCAACCGCGGTGTTGTCATGAACCCGTGCGATCATCCGCATGGCGGCGGCGAAGGTAAAGCTCCTGTTGGTCGTAAACGTCCGGTTACTCCTTGGGGTAAACCTGCTTATGGCGTTAAGACTCGCGACGCTAAGAAAGCTTCCAATAAATTCATTGTGAAGAGACGTAAATAAGTGTTGAGGAAAGGAGATAACTAAGTGTCCAGATCCATTAAAAAGGGCCCATTCGTAGCACACCATCTCTTGAAGAAAATCGACGCTATGAACGAAGCCAACGAAAAGAAAGTAATCAACACCTCGTCCCGTGCCTCGAGCAGCCTGCCGAGGTTCGTCGTCCACCCCATCGCGGCGCACGACGGCCGTAAACATGTACCTGTCTATATCACGGAAGATATGGTAGGTCATAAATTAGGCGAATTCGCACCGACTCGTACGTTCAAGGGTCATGCTAAAGCCGAAAAAGTAACTAAATAAGGGGGTAACATAAATGGCAGTAAAAGCTGTTACGAAACACATTCGCATTGCTCCCCGTAAAATTCGGATTGTTGCTGACTTGGTTCGGGGCAAAAACGTCGGCGAAGCTTTCGCTATCTTGAAATTCACTCCGAAAGTGGGTTCCCGTGTAGTTGAAAAAACTTTGCGCAGTGCCGTTGCTAATGCGGAACATAACAATGATATGGACGTTGCAAAATTGTTCATTTCTGAAATCTTTGTTGACCAGGATTCCACGATGAAACGTATTCATCCGCGCAGCCGTGGACAGGCCTTCAAAATTCTCAAACATTCCAGTCATTTGACGGTTGTTGTTGACGAAAAAGCATAAGGAGGGAAATGGAGTGGGTCAGAAAGTTAATGCCCATGGATTCCGCGTCGGCGTTTCCAAACCTTGGGACGCAAAATGGTATGCAGAAAAAGATTACGCTGCACTTTTGAATGAAGACGTCAAGATCCGTGAATTCTTAAAGAAACAGTTATACATCGCAGGTGTTTCTCGTATTGAAATCGAACGCTCTGCAAAACGTATCAAATTGATTATCCATACCGCAAAACCGGGCATGGTCATCGGCCGTGGCGGCGCAGGTATCGAAGATATTAAAAAAGCGTTGAAAGCCTTCACCACTAAGACTGTCGACGTAAACATCGCAGAAATCAAACAGGCCGAAATGGATGCAACCCTGGTTGCTGAAAACGTTGCCGGCCAGCTCGAACGCCGTATCGGCTTCCGCCGCGCTATGAAACAGTGCGTTGGCCGTACCATGCGTATGGGCGCTAAAGGTATCAAAATCATGTGCTCCGGCCGTCTTGGCGGTGCTGAAATCGCTCGCAGCGAAAGCCTTCGCGACGGTTCCATCCCCTTGCACACGCTCCGCGCTAACATCGACTATGGCTTCGCTGAAGCTCATACGACATATGGCTGCATCGGCGTAAAATGCTGGATTTACAAAGGTGAAATCCTCCCGGAAGCTAAGAAAGCTCCGAAGAAACGCGAAGGGAGTGAAGCATAATGTTAATTCCAAAACGTGTTAAATATCGTAAACAGTTCCGTGGCCGCATGAAAGGCCAGGCACATCGTGGTAATAAAGTTGCTCATGGCGATTTCGGTCTCGTCGCTCTCGAACCGTCGTGGATCACGAACCGCCAGATCGAAGCAGCCCGTATCGCTATGACCCGTTATATCAAACGTGGTGGTAAAGTCTGGATCAAAATCTTCCCGGACAAACCGATCACGGCAAAACCGGCTGGTACTCGTATGGGTTCCGGTAAAGGCGCTCCTGAATACTGGGTTGCCGTTGCAAAACCGGGCCGCGTACTCTTTGAAATGGGCGGTGTAAGCGAAGAAATTGCTCGTGAAGCAATGCGTCTTGCCGGCCATAAGCTGCCGATTAAAACGAAGGTTGTTGTTTAAGGTCAGGAATTAGGTGGTGAATAAAATGAAGGTTAAAGAAATCCGTCCGCTGAGCGCTGCCTAAATCGATCAAAAAGGGGTTAGCCTGCAACACGAATTGTTAAACCTCCGTTTTCAACATGCGACCGGCCAATTAGAAAATCCAATGCGTATCCGCGAAGTCAAAAAGACGATCGCTCGCATCAAAACGGTACAGCGTGAAGCAGAACTGAAAGCGCAGGCGTAAGAAACGTCCATAATTGGAATCTAAAAGGAGGTCACAAGCACAGATGGAAAGAAATGAACGGAAAATCCGCGTAGGTAAAGTTGTCAGCGATAAAATGGACAAAACCGTTGTCGTTGCTGTAGAATATAAAACACAGCACAAGCTGTACAAAAAGCCGATTATCTCGACTATAAAATTCAAAGCCCACGATGAAAACAACGAATGCCATGTTGGCGACGTAGTCCGCATCGAAGAAACTCGTCCGCTGTCCAAACAGAAACACTGGAGAGTAGTGACAATCGTAGAAAAAGCTAAATAAGCTTCATTAATTAGGAGGTTAAGCCATGATTCAGCAAGAAACTGTGTTGAATGTTGCCGATAACACTGGCGCCAAGAAAATCTTGTGCATCCAGGTCATGGGTGGCTCGTATCGTAAATATGGCAACATTGGTGATATCATTACCGCATCTGTTAAAGATGCATCACCCGGTGGCGTTGTCAAGAAAGGCGACGTAGTCAAAGCTGTTATCGTTCGTTCTAAAAAAGGTTTACGCCGTGCAGACGGTTCCTATATCCGTTTCGACGAAAACGCAGCTGTCGTAATCAATAATGATAAAAGCCCGAAAGGTACTCGTATTTTTGGGCCCGTTGCCAGAGAATTGCGTGAAAAAGATTTCATGAAGATCATCTCCCTGGCTCCGGAAGTATTATAAGGAGGAGGTGTTCTCAATGGGTAAAATGCACGTTAAAACAGGCGATACGGTCATCGTCATCGCTGGTAAAGAAAAAGGCAAAAAAGGCAAGGTCATCGCAACGTATCCGAAAAAAGACCGTGTCGTAGTTGAAGGCCTTAACCTGGTTAAGCGCCACACGAAACCGAGTCAGAACAATCCTCAAGGCGGCATTATCACCAAGGAAGCAGCAATCCATGTTTCCAACGTAATGCTCGTAGATCCTGAAAGCGGCAAACCGACTCGTGTCAAAATGGTCCAGCAGGCCGATGGCACCAAAGTCCGTACAGCCGTAAAGAGCGGTAAAGCTATCTAATAAGAAGGGAGGCCCTTGAGAGTGTCCAGATTAAAAGACAAATACCTTTCCGAAGTCGTAAAAGGCTTGCAGGAAAAATACAATTATAAAAACGTAATGCAGATTCCGAAGGTTACCAAAGTTGTTATCAACATGGCCGTTGGCGCAGCTGTTCCCAACTCCAAACCCTTCGACGCTGCGGTCAATGATATGACCATCATTTCCGGTCAGAAACCGATCATCACGAAAGCCAAGAAATCCATCGCAGCTTTCAAAATCCGTGAAGGCATGAACCTCGGCTGCAAAGTTACCCTGCGCGGCGAACGGATGTATGAATTCCTCGATAAACTGATGAACTTGACACTGCCCCGCGTCCGTGACTTCCACGGCGTCAGTGCCACCGGTTTCGACGGCCGCGGCAACTATACCCTCGGCCTGAAAGAACAGCTTATCTTCCCGGAAATCGAATACGATAAGGTTGATAAAGCTCGCGGCATGGACATCACCATCGTTACCACAGCTACGACCGACGAAGAAGGCCGTGACATGCTGAAAATGATGGGCATGCCTTTTGAAAAGTAATAGAGGAGGATAACATACATGGCAAAGAAATCGATGCTCGAACGTGAAAAGAAACGTGAAAAAATGGTTGCCAAATACGCTAAGCTCCGCGCTGAACTCAAAGCAAAAGGCGACTATGAAGCACTTTCTCAGCTGCCGGCCAACGCATCTCCGGTTCGTCTGCACAACCGTTGCAAAGTAACCGGCCGTCCTCACGGTTATATGCGTAAATTCGGCATCTGCCGCATCACATTCCGTGAACTGGCTTACAAAGGTCAGATCCCTGGCGTTAAAAAAGCCAGCTGGTAACACGTATTCCATGGAGGGAGGTTTTTAGATTATGGCAATGACCGATCCGATTGCGGATATGCTCACAAGAATCCGTAATGCTAACTCGGCATATCACGAAAAAGTAGAAATCCCTGCTTCGAAGATGAAAGCTGCAGTGCTCGACATCCTCAAAGAAGAAGGTTTCGTCAAAAACTACGAATCCGTAAACGAAGGCAAAACGCTGAAGGTTACGTTGAAATATGGTTCTAATAAAGAAAAAGTAATTACCGGCATCAAGAGAATTTCCAAACCGGGCCTGCGCGTATACGCTGGCAAGGAAGAACTCCCGCGCGTTCTCGGTGGTTTGGGGATCGCTGTAATTTCTACGTCCCAGGGCGTTATGAGCGACAAAAAAGCTCGTAAACTCGGCTTGGGTGGCGAAGTTATCGCTTACGTCTGGTAAATCGTTTTGGAGGTGTCAATATGTCCCGAGTAGGTAGAATGCCTATTGATATCCCGGCAGGCGTAAATGTAAACCTCGATGGCCACGTAATTACCGTTAAAGGCCCGAAAGGCGAACTCACACGTACGCTCCACCAGGATATGAAAATCACAGTGGCTGATAACGTCATCACTGTAGAACGTCCGTCTGACGATAAAAATCATCGTGCATTACACGGCCTCACCCGTGCCCTTATTGCCAACATGGTAAAAGGCGTTTCGGAAGGCTTCAAGAAAGAATTGGAAATCGTCGGTGTTGGTTACAGAGCACAGATGAAAGGTAAAAAACTTGCCTTGACTCTTGGCTTCTCCCATCCCCTCGAACTCGACGCTCCGGCCGGCATCACCATCGAATGCCCGAGCGCTACGCAGATCACCATTTCCGGTGCTGATAACGAAGTCGTCGGCGAATTCGCTGCTAAAGTCCGCGGCTACCGCCTGCCTGAACCGTACAAGGGCAAAGGTATCCGCTATGTAGGCGAACATGTCCGTCGTAAAGCTGGTAAAGCTGGCACGAAGAAATAAGTAACATTTAATTAGAAAGGAGTGAATTCCTTGAAGAAGAGTAAAAACACAATCCGTTTGAAACGGCATTGGCGTTTACGCAAGAACATCAACGGCACGGCAGAACGTCCGCGTCTCAACGTTTTCCGCAGCCTTAACAATATCTACGCTCAGGTCATCGACGACCAGAACGGCGTAACTTTGGTTTCCGCAAGCTCTTTGGACAAAGAAATCAAAGGTCAGAACGTCAGCGGCGGCAACGCCGAAGGCGCAAAATTAGTCGGTGCTTTAGTTGCAAAACGGGCTATCGAAAAAGGTATCACGACGGTTGTCTTCGACCGTGGCGGTTACATTTATCACGGCCGTGTTGCAGCTCTCGCAGAAGCAGCTCGTGAAGCTGGCTTGAAATTCTAATCAAGGAGGAAATAACACATGGCAAAAGTTGACCATGCAGGTCTCGAATTACAGGAAAATGTAGTATTCATCAACCGCGTTGCTAAGGTAGTTAAAGGCGGCCGCCGTTTTTCCTTCAGTGCCCTCGTTGTTGTCGGTGACGGCAACGGCAATGTCGGCGCAGGTTTAGGTAAAGCTGGCGAAGTTCCTGAAGCAATCCGCAAAGGCGTTGAAGACGCTAAGAAACATATGATTTCCGTTCCTCTCAAGAACGGTTCCATTCCCCACACGATCACGGGTATCTTCGGTGCAGGCAAAGTATTCCTGAAACCGGCTGCTGAAGGTACTGGCGTCATCGCTGGCGGCCCGGTCCGTGCCGTATTGGAACTGGCAGGCGTCCGCAACATCCTCACCAAATCGATCGGTTCTTCCAACCCGAACAACATGGTTCAGGCAACCCTCGAAGGCTTGGGCCGCTTGAAGGATGTCAACAAAGTTGCTGAACTCCGTGGCAAAACTGTAGAAGAAATTTACGGTTAATAAGGAGGATATAACAAGATGGCTCAGGTTAAAGTTACACTCGTAAAGAGTTTGGCAGGCCGTCCTGGCGACCAGCGCGCAACCATCGTTGCCCTCGGTCTCCACAAGACGAACTCCAGCGTAGTAAAAGAAGTCACCCCGCAGATCAAAGGGATGCTTCACAAAGTAGAACACTTAGTAAAAGTAGAAGAAATTTAATATAGAAGGAGGTGCGCTGAATTGAAACTTCATGAAATGAGTATTGTTCCTGGTTCCAAGAAAAAACGCAACCGCGTCGGCCGCGGCATCGGCTCCGGCAATGGCAAAACGGCTGGCAAAGGTATGAAAGGTCAGCTCTCCCGTAGCGGTGGCGGCAAGCGCCCGGGCTTCGAAGGCGGCCAGATGCCGTTGTATCGTTTGCTCCCGAAACGCGGCTTTAAAAACATTTGGGCTAAAGAATATGCAGAAGTTAACGTTTCTGTACTCAACCGCTTTGAAGACGGCACGACTGTCGATCCCGTCGCTCTCGTAGAAGCTGGCATCCTCAAGAATGTCCGCGACGGCGTCCGTATCCTCGGCAACGGTGAACTCGAAAAGAAACTCACTGTCGTAGCCAACGGCTTCACGAAATCCGCTAAAGCTAAAATCGAAGCTGCAGGCGGTAAGGTTGTAGTACCGGGAGAAGAACCGGTAGCAGAACAGTAGGGGTGAGTTGCGGTGTTAGAAAACATCCAAAACGTACTGAACGTCCCGGAATTCCGGAAACGGGCAGTCTTCACTCTCATCATGTTCATCGTTTTCAGACTCGGCGTCCATATCCCCGTACCGGGTGTGGATTCGTCGGTCATTGAAAATCTCTTCAGCAGCGGCAACTTGTTCGGACTCCTGGACTTGTTCGCCGGTGGGGCACTGAGCAAGTTCTCCGTTCTGGCCATGAGCATCACGCCGTACATCAACGCGTCGATCATCATGCAGCTGCTGACAGCCGTCGTTCCGACTTTTGAACAATGGGCAAAGGACAATCAGGAAGGCCGCGATAAGATCCAGAAGGTCACGCGGTACGGCACGGTTGTCCTGGCACTGATCCAGGCTTTCGCCATGAGCTATGCGCTGAAAGTCAACAATGCCCTCATCGTCGACAGCTGGGCCATGGTCGTCATGGTCTCCCTGGTCCTCACGGCAGGCACATGTTTCCTCATGTGGCTCGGTGACCAGATTACAGCTGGCGGCATCGGCAACGGCATTTCTCTCATCATCTTCGCCGGTATCGTAGCGCGCTTCCCGCAAGGCTGCATGACGATTTACAAGTACATCCAGGCTGGTTCGATCAACATCTTCCAGGCCTTGCTTTTTGCTGTCATCGCCTTGTTCATGATCGTCGTGGTCATCGAAGTCACACAGGGTCAGCGCCGCGTCACGGTACAATATGCGAAACGTATCGTCGGCCGTAAGATGTATGGCGGTCACTCGACACATATTCCGCTGAAAGTCAATCAGGCTGGCGTCAGGCGCATCTGCGTGGCTTCGTCTGTACTGATGTTCCCGCTTCGCTTCGGACAGGTCGGACAGAATGAAACAGTCCAGTGGATTGCAAGCTTCTTTGCATGGGGCACGGTGACCAACACGGTCATGTACGCTCTCCTGATCATGTTCTTCACCTATTTCTACACGGCTATTTCGCTGAACATCCCGCAGCTCACGGAAAATATGCAGAAGTATGGCGGCTTCATCCCTGGCATCCGCCCGGGCCAGCCGACAGCCATGTATATCGATCGCATCATGACGAGAATCACCCTCGCCGGTGCCTTCTTCCTGGCCTTCATCGCCATCCTGCCGAACTTCATCGGCTGGATTACGGGGATCGAAGGGGTTTACTTCGGCGGTACGGCCATCCTCATCGTCGTCGGTGTTGCCATCGACACGATGAAACAGGCAGAATCCTTAGTTTTGAATAGACAATATCAAGGATTTATGAAATAATAAGGGGGTAGTTTGAGTGTATATTCTTTTAATGGGCCCTCCGGGTGCTGGTAAAGGTACCCAGGCTGAACGATTGATTGAAAAATATGGTATTCCCCAGATTTCGACAGGCGACATGTTCCGGGCAGCTGTAAAAGAACAGACCCCGCTCGGCCTCGAAGCCAAGAAGTACATGGACAACGGCCAGCTCGTACCGGACGCTGTTACCGTAGGCATCGTCAAAGAACGCCTCGCCAAAGATGACTGCAAAAAAGGCTTCATCCTCGACGGCTTCCCGCGCACGACCAGCCAGGCTGTATCCCTTGATGCCATCCTCCGCGATTTGGGCATCAAACTCGATGGCGTCATCAACATCGCCGTCCCCGATGAAGAACTCATCAAACGGACGACGGGCCGTCAGATCTGCCGCTCCTGCGGTGCGACATACCATGTCACATTCAAACCGTCCAAGGTGAAGAACGTCTGCGATAAATGCGGCGGCGAATTGTATCAGCGCGATGACGACAAAGTAGAAACCGTCAAGAAACGCTTGAGCGTCTACGCTGCACAGACGAAACCGCTCATCGACTACTATAAGAATTCCAATCTCTACATCGAAATCGATGGCAAACAGAGCATGGAAGATGTCTACAAAGACATTGTTGCTAGTCTTGAAAAGAGTAAATAAGCATGATTATTTTAAAATCCAAACGGGAAATTGAGTATATTCGCGAAGCTGGCCGCATTACGGCCAACGCCCTTCAGCTCATGAAGAAACTGGCAAAACCTGGCATCACGACAGGCGAACTCGACCAGCGCTGTGAAGAATACATCCGCAGCTGCGGCGCTTTTCCGAGCTGCAAAGGCTATTACGGGTTCCCGGCAACCATTTGCGCCAGCGTAAATGAAGAAGTTGTCCACGGCATCCCGGGCCACCGCAAGCTCAAAGATGGCGATATAATCAGCATTGATTTAGTAGTGAACAAGAATGGCTACCATGGCGATTCGACGGTAACGATTCCCGTCGGCCACGTTCATCCGGCGACCCTCAAGCTCTTGAAGGTCACCGAAGAAAGCCTCTATAAAGGCATCGAACAGGCCGTTGCCGGGAATCACCTCGGCGACATCGGCCACGCAGTCCAGTCGTATGCCGAATCCTTTGGATACGGCGTCGTCCGCGACTACGTCGGCCACGGCATCGGTACGGACATGCACGAAGATCCGGAAGTGCCGAACTACGGCATGGCCGGTCACGGCGAACTGCTGGAACCGGGCATGGTCCTGGCCATTGAACCGATGATCAATATGGGCACGGAAAAAGTCCGCCAGTTGAAGAACGGCTGGACCGTCGTCACGCGTGACGGCAAACCGGCAGCCCACTTCGAACATACAGTAGCCATCACGGAAAACGGTCCTGAAATCCTTACCCTTCCGGAAGAATAAGATGGAACGGACACAGATGATACCTGTCTGCACGGTCGTAGAAAGCCTGGCAGGCAGGGATAAAGGCCACTTGTATGTTGTTGTCGGCAGTCTGGCTTATCCCTACGTATGGATTGCTGACGGTAGAAAGTACAACCTGGATAAGCCGAAAAAAAAGAATTGCCGGCATCTCCGGATATTGGGAACGAGCGTATCCACTGGAAGCGCTGGTCCCGCGAGAATCAGCAATGAATGGATACGGTCCGTCTTGAACCGGGCTGTGAAGAATTGACCAGGGAGGTTACTATGTCGAAGGTAGATGTCATTGAAGTAGAAGGCGTCGTCGTTGAAGCTTTGCCAAACGCCATGTTTAAAGTCAAGCTTGAAAACGATCACATCGTACTGGCTCATGTCTCCGGTAAAATGCGGATGAACTTCATTCGTATCCTTCCGGGCGACCGGGTCACACTCGAATTGACACCGTATGATCTGAATCGCGGTCGTATCACGTACCGCTTTAAGTAAGAGTATTACGCAGGAGGTTAATGATGAAAGTAAAACCGTCAGTAAAAAGAATTTGCGAAAAATGCAAAATTATCAAACGTAAAGGCCGCGTCATGGTCATTTGCGAAAATCCGAAACATAAACAGAAACAGGGTTAATAAGCAGGAGGTGAATGAATAGATGGCACGTATAGCCGGTGTGGATTTACCACGTGATAAACGAGTTGAAATTGGTTTGACTTACATTTTAGGTATCGGTCTTTCTTCTTCCCAGAAGATCCTGGCTAAGACTGGCGTAAACCCGGATACCCGCGTTCGCGACCTGACAGAAGACGAAGTACAGAAAATTCGTGAAGTCATCGGTTCTGAATATAAAGTTGAAGGCGACCTTCGCCGTGAAACAGCACTCAACATCAAACGCCTGATCGAAGTTAATTCGTATCGCGGCAAACGTCATCGTGCAGGTCTTCCGGTCCGCGGTCAGCGCACCAAGACGAACGCACGTACCCGTAAAGGTCCGAGAAAAGCTGTAGCAGGTAAGAAGAAATAAGATTCTTTAAGTAAGGAGGGAAACGATTTTGGCTAAGAACGTAAGAAGCAACAAAAGAAAAGAAAAGAAACACGTAGAATCGGGCGCAGCACATATCCGTTCTACTTTCAATAACACGATCGTTACGATCACTGATGCAAAAGGCAATGCACTGTCCTGGGCAAGTGCCGGCGGCCTCGGTTTCCGCGGTTCCCGTAAGAGCACTCCGTTCGCTGCACAGATGGCTGCTGAACAGGCTGCCAAAGCTGCTATGGAACATGGCCTCCGTCAGGTAGAAGTTTTCGTAAAAGGTCCGGGATCCGGCCGTGAAGCTGCTATCCGCGCATTGCAGGCTGCAGGTCTTGAAGTCAACTCCATCAAAGACGTAACTCCTATTCCGCATAACGGCTGCCGTCCGCCGAAACGGAGACGCGTATAATCGTAGATAATTAACCAAGGTGTTTTGATTCTGAAATAGGAGGATTTTCCTAATGATCGATGATAACAAGTTTAAAGTTAAAACCGTCGAAATCAATGACGGCGGTACCTATGGAAAATTCGTATGTGAACCTCTCGATCGGGGTTACGGAATCACATTGGGTAATAGTTTGCGGCGTGTCCTCCTGGCATCCCTGGATGGCGTAGCAATCACTTCGATTAAAATCGATGGTGTTCTCCATGAATTTTCGACCATCCCCGGCGTTCGGGAAGATGTTTCGGAAATCATCCTCAACCTCAAACAGGTTCGGATGAAATTCCAGGACGATGATATCAACGATCTCGATATCACTGTCGAGCTCTCTGGTGAATTTTATTTCAGTGAAAACCGTCTTCACGGTAAGTGAGACATTGAAATTTTGAACCCGGATCTTCATATTGCCACGCTGGATACGGACGCTGAAATCCGTATGCAGTGCCACATTGAACGCGGCAAAGGGTATGTTCCTTCTACGAAGAACAAGAAAGAAACGGATATGATCGGGGTCATCCCCATCGATTCGATTTTTTCGCCTATTGTGCGCACCAACTACGAAGTAGGCAATATCCGGGTCGGCAACGAAATGGATTACGATTCGTTGACGCTTGAAGTGACGACGGACGGCAGCATCAGTGCTGAAAACGCCGTCGCCAAGGCTGCATCCATTATGATCAGCTATTTGAACTACTTCCAGGACATCGCCACCGACGCCAAAGTCAATGACACGTTGGCTGAATTCACCAACAAAGATGGCGAAGAACCGGAAGCACCGACAGAACCGGACCTCAACGACATCAAGATTGATGTCCTCGATCTTTCCGTACGCGCTTCGAACTGCCTGAAACGTGCAAACATCTACACCTTAGGCGACCTCGAAGAACGTCCGGAAGACTACTTGTCCAAGCTTCGCAAACTCGGCAAGAACTCTGTCGATCAAATCATTGAAAAGATGCAAA
>ERZ1023843.133-NODE-133-length-12887-cov-7.491973_pt1 | contig 12887 bp, 6 predicted proteins | sample MGYA00380384_ERZ1023843 | MGnify/ENA primary metagenome ERZ1023843 (study PRJEB33179, sample SAMN07448989) | human gut metagenome | biome: Human-gut; feature: Human associated habitat; material: Faeces | host: Homo sapiens | place: India: Bhopal | collected...
CCATTACGAACGTCACGCTCACAAAGGACGGCAAGGACAACGGCGGCGCCATACCAGCCTACAACCCCAACAAGCAGGCTCCCTGGGTGAAGATGAAGTTCCCCGTGAGAAGCGTGGCTATCGGTAAGGGCATCACACGTATCGGATCTTACGCATTTGCCAACTGCAAGGAGCTTTCCGAGGTGGTATTCGCTGGCATCAGCATGTCTGAAATCGGCTGGGGAGCATTTATGAACTGCTCACGTTTGCGCACCATCTCACTGCCTCAGAGCATAAAGAAGGTGGAGACCATCGCCTTCGCTGGCTGTACTACGCTGCCTTCAGTAAAGGTTCCTGACCACTGTGTAATCGAGGATCAGGCTTACGTAAACTGTACCGGCATCAAGATCATCGAGGTAAGCCCGACAGCTGTCGTTGGTCACTACGCCTTTGCCAACGAGGTGAAGGTGAACGGCAAGACACGTCACGCTCTCTACGACGGCGAGATTCATCGTCTGCCTTCTTACATCAATGTAGGCAACGCCAATACCTTCGGTCTTTCAAAGGACGCCGTTGACAAATATCTGGGTGGCAACACTGCTTCTCGTTCGCTCGTCGACTATGACTATCGCACATCAGAGATCGACTCGCTCATCCCGATGTCTTCGGTTATCCGCAACAACACCTATGCTCTCGTAATCGGCAACCAGAACTATCGCTTCGCTCCTGGCGTTCCTTACGCCATCCATGACGCCCGCGTCTTCAGAGAGTATTGCGAGAAGACTCTCGGCATCCCCGTTGAGAACATCCACCTCGTAGAGGACGGAACAAAGGCTATGATCAGCGAGGAGGAGTTCCAGTGGCTTAAGAGCATCAAGAACCGTGAAATGAAGAAGCTCATCGTCTACTATGCCGGTCACGGTGTGCCTGACATCCATGACTCTAACAAGGCTTACTTGTTGCCCACCGACATCCGCGGCACAAAGCCGTCGAACGGCATCGCCCTCAACGACTTCTATGCAAGCATCGGCGACCTTGACTTCAACCAGACTTCCATCTTCCTCGACGCCTGCTTCAGCGGCATCAACCGTAACAACGAAAGCGTGAACGAGGGATTGCGCGGCACCGAAATCGCTGCCGAGGAGGGAACTCTGAGCAACGGTAAGCTCGTCGTGTTCTCTGCTGCTCAGGGCAACGAGACTGCTCAGGGCTGCAAGGAAGAGGGACACGGCCTCTTTACTTACTACCTTATTAAGGAAATCCGTGACAACTACGGACAGATTTCGTTCGGCGAGTTGTCTGACTATATCAAGAACAACGTGAGCCGCAGGGCCATGACAATGAAGCTCCAGAAGCCTCAGACTCCGACCACCAACGTGACGGAGAATCTGACTGACAGCTGGAAGCAGCTGAGATTCTAATCTCTGCACTAAGTCTGATACAAACAAAGGAGGCTATGACGTTCCCGTCATTGCCTCCTTTGTTTGTTTTTTTTCTTACGTTTTTGTTTGACCATCAATAAAATCTCACTATATTTGCACGTGTGTTTACAGACTAAGCTTATGATAGATTAATGAAATAAAAGGAGTAAGATATGAAAATTAAATATGCAACGATAAGCAAAACGGGCAGACGTAGCAACAATGAGGATACGTTCCGCGTGGTGGATATGCCGCAGCAGGATCGCTTCATGGGCATCGTATGCGACGGAATGGGCGGACATTACTGCGGAGAGGTGGCGAGCGAGACGGTGTGTAACGCCATATCTGACTTCTGGAACGGGCATACCGGTACGCCCGATTGTGACTCGAAGGTGAAGTTAGCATGCAGGAAGGCAAGCTGTGAGATAAATAGAAAGGCTGACGAGCTAAACAAAGCTGAGATAGGAACCACAATGGTGATGGCAAGCATTGAGAAGGACAATGTGACCATAGCCCATGTGGGCGACAGCCGCTGTTATCTGCTAAGACCGGGCGACGGACTGCTTTATCAGACACAGGATCACATCAGACTGGACTTCGGTTGGGAGGTAATAGCCAAATGCTTCTTCTCCTATCGCTCCGACGTGGCGGTGCCGGACGTCAGACAGTTCAGTCTGCAAGCAGGCGACCGTCTGCTGCTCTGCTCCGACGGACTGCACAAGAGCATGAAGGACGAAACCCTACTGACGCTTATGGCTGAAGACAAGCCCTTGGAAGAAATAATAAACGAATACGACAAAATCTGCGAAACACGCGGAGATGACAACTATACGGCTATACTTATAGAGGTGGAATAAACAGGACATGATAACCAGATGCTATCTTGAAATAACTAATGTATGCAACCTTGATTGTGTGTTTTGTCCTAAGACCGATAGGGCGAAGCATACGCTGACGTTGGAAGAGTTTGATGTGTTGACCTCACGGCTTAAGGGTGAGGTCCGCTTCCTCTATTTTCATCTTATGGGCGAGCCTTTCCTCCATCCCCAGCTGCCGCAGTTCGTGCGGATGGCGCGTGAGAAGGGCTTCACGCCAGTGCTTACCACCAACGGCACGCTGCTCTCCCGTCGCACCGATATGCTGGAGGAGCTGCCGCACAAGGTGCAGATTTCGCTCCATTCGCATGAGGGCAACGGCAAGGCAAACCTCAGAGAGTACATCGGCGAGGTGATGACGTTCGCTATGGAGGCAGCCCGCCGTGGCTGCATCATCGTGCTGCGCCTTTGGAACGAGGGCGGACATAACAGCCAGAACCAGACCATTCTGGATCTTATTGCCGAACATCAGCCGCGTCCCTGGACGGAGAGACACGACGGATGGAAACTCACGGACAATCTGTTCCTTGAGAACGACAATATGTTTGAGTGGCCCGACCTGCAGCATGAGGTGTATGACGAGGAGGAACTCTTCTGCTATGCGCTGAGAAATCAGATTGGAGTACTCGTCGACCGAACCGTCGTGCACTGCTCCCTGCACCACAACGGCGACATGCCCTTGGGCAATCTGTACAAGCAAAGCTTAGAGCAAATCCTCGCATCGCCCCGTGCCCACGCCCTTTATGAAGGCTTCACCCGTCATGCCGCCGTCGAACCGCTGTGCCAGCGTTGCGGCTATTCCGCCGTATCGAAGAGATTCAGGAAAAATTCCTAACTCCTAACTCCTAATTCCTAACTCTTTCTATGTCTCGCTTTGACTTGGATTTCACCACAAGCCAGACTCCCGAGAACACCAATACTACGGCTATTGCCTGCGTCACCTTGAAGACAGCCAAGCCTATGGCTACGCTTACGCTGACCGCCACGATGGGCTGCACGTAGTTGTAGACGCTTACCACGGTCGGGCGCAGCGTTTTCTGTCCGATGATTACGCAGATGTAGCTAAGGTAAGTGCCGAAGAACACCACGAAGCCTGTCTCCCACCATGTGCTCATAGGAACGTTGGGGAAGTCGATGGCTGAAATGTGACCTATCGTGAAGGGCCATATCAGCAGCGTAGCCCACGTAAACATCCATTTGTTGACGGTGAAGAGCGAGTATTTCTGTGCCAATGGCTTGAAGAAGGCAAGGTAGAGCGCCCACGAAAACTGTGCAGACATACAGAGCAGGTCGCCCCAGATGTTGCCCACTTTGGCATTGCCCGCCGTGGCGCTTGTGGTTATTATTATCACCGCTCCTGCACATCCGAGCAACACGCCTCCGGCTTTCTTAAATGTGATAGGCTCTTTAAGGATGAAGAAGGAGAGTATCATGGCGAAGATTGGCATTGATGTGGTCATGATGCTGGAGTTGCTTGGCGACGTCATGTTGAGGCCGATGGTGTAGCAACACTGGTTGAAGACCAGGGCAAAGAGTCCGCCGACTCCCAAGAGCAGGATGTCTTTCACGGGCACATGCTCTTTCTTCGTAAACAAGGATGTAAGCCAGAACAATATGGCTCCGCCGAGAACGCGGAAACTTACAAGGTCAAAACCGTCGATGCCGTGAAGCATGGCGTCCTTTCCGATTGGCGCCATAAGCCCCCAAAAGGTTCCGGCGCAAAGCATGCAAAGGTGTGCGATAAGGGGTTGTTTCTTGTTATCCATAAAGTGTTTTTATTGTTTGATGTATCTCGTTTTGGAATGTGCAAAATTAATAATAAATAAAGAAATACGCAAAAAACACTTAATTAAACAAATTGTGCGCTTTTTTAGTGTTTCTTTTGTGCTTTTGTTGTTGATTTGTATGAAAATACGTATTTTTGCAAATTATCTATGCGCTTTCAACAAATAACAACATTATTATAACTTAAAGATCAATTTCATGAAGCATTTATTAACTTTTAGTAAGACGATGGCGGCATGGCTGGCCCTGCTGCTGATAGGTCTTTTCGTGTTGCCGTCGAAGGTGGCGGCGCAGATCAGTTTTCGTGATGATTTTGATTATCCTGAAGGCAATCTTTATGGCCAGGGAGGATGGGTGCGTTATGGCTCACAGACTGCCGACCCCATTCAGGTGGTGGGCACCCCGCTCACTTATCCCGGCTATTATGAGAAGGCGGACGGCAAGAGCGTGCGCCTCGGAGCCACAAAGAGCGCTGAAGACCTGCACGTGCGATTCACCGACAACGATGAGGGCATAAAGGAAGGAAACGTATATTTCTCAGCCCTTATCAATGTGGAGGCGTGTCCGATGGGCAATGTATATTCTTTGGCGCTTGAGCCGCGAACCAAGAAGTCGGTCATCGCAGAAGGCATATCCCCCACAGAGTTGGGTCGCGTGTTCTTCGCTCCCGCAGACAATGCTGACGAGGTAAAGATTGGCTTGGAGCGTGGCGCTTCCAAACCCGTGTTTGCCGCCGAGCCGCTGAAGCTCGGTCAGACTTACCTTGTGGTGATGCGTTACGAGATAAACGCTGTGGACAAAGGTATGGACAACGTATATCTTTATGTCAATCCTGCCAGCCTCAAGACCGAGCCTGAGACACCGAGTGCTGTCATCGACGGCGTAAACCATACCGGTAGCGGCGTGAAGAGCTACGGCTTGCAGGGACTGGAACTGCGTCAGGGCACCAACGCCTCCACAACGGCGCCCGTGATGAACGTGGCTTCCGTACGTGTGAGCGACTCTTATGCGGGTCTTTTCGGCAGTCAGGGCGAAGACACCAAGCCCGTGCTGAAGGTATCGAAGAAGACCATGGTATTGGGCTCGGTATATACTGGTGACGAATATAGCGAGGACATCATCGTTACGGGAGAGAACCTTAAGGGCGACATCACCGTAGAGTCGTCGTCTCCTGCCGTGACCGTCACACCTGCCGTGCTCTCCAAGGACGACGTGATGAGCGGCGACGGAGCCAAGCTCAATGTGCATGTGGTATATACTGAAGGTGAGCAGAACGCCACGCTGACGCTCAAGGGCGATGGCGTGGACGACATCGTGATAAACCTCTCGTGGGAGGCATACTCGCCTAACAACATTTCCACCATCAAGCAGCTCTATAGCGAGAACGAGGAAGACGGCCTCACTTACCGTTATTCGGGTGAGGCTACGGTTACGTATGTGGACAAGGGTGCAAGTCATCCCACATATTACTTGCAGGACGAAACGGGAGGCATCTTCTTGGTGGACGAGTTTGACGTGCTGCCTGCCGACCTTAATGTAGAGGCTGGCGACCGCATAACAGGCTTCATCTTCTGCTTGCAGAAGTCGTTCGGCACACTCAGCGCCGTGGCTTTCAACAGCAACCTTGGCAAGGTATTGTCTAAGGGTAACACCGTGGAGCCTGTGGAGGCTACATTGGCAGAGATGAAGGCTGCGCCAGAAAACTACATACAGAAGGTGGTGAAGGTGACGGGCGTCAAGTTTAAGGACGTGGCAGAGGACGCTGTCTTTGCTGAAGGCATGAAGCAGCCCGTCGTAACTGACGGCAATGATGAGGCAAAGGTGCGCATCTTCAAGAACACAACGCTCATCGGCAAGACCGTTCCTACTGACGACGTGGAACTGACCGGCATCCTTACCTCCGCTTCCGCCACACAGCTTATCATCGCTCCGCGTGGCGCAGAGGACATGACCGTCATGGGGCCGCAGGGACCTGCCTCGTTTGAAGTGACGCCGACAACCGTTGAGATGGTGGCTGGCTTCGTGGGCAAGACCGTAGAGGCTGCCAAGATACACGTATCTGCCAAGAATATGCCTGCTCCCATCATGCTGGAGCTGACCGGTGCGGGAAGCAATCAGTTCGGACTTTCCGTTGAGAGCATCGCAAAGGGAACAAGCGAGACCGACATCATCGTGAGCTACACTCCCACAACCGTGGCAAAGCATAAGGCTTATCTCTCCATCGACTGCCCGTCTCTGCCCGAACTCTCGAAGAGCATCGTCATAAACGCTTACGCCATTGACGAACAGAATCCGCCTACAGCTACATTCAATCCCACTGCATTGGAGCCGTTCACGGCAAAGGTGGACGAGACACAGGAGCAGACTCTTGAGATAACCACATCCGGTCTGCCCGACTTCGGTAAGATTGCGCTTCAGAGTCCCGGTGCGTTCCGCGTGAACAACACCATGCTGATGAAGGCTTCGAAGAACATCGTGAAGGTGACATTCGCTCCGACTGCAGCCGGAACATACACCAACGCTCTCATCATCTCAGCTCTCGGCATGGAAGACATCGTGCTGCCCATCGAGGGTGTGGCAACGGAAGGCTCGCAGACCGATCCTGAAACGGAGGGCGACGAGTTTGTGCTCAGCACAGCTTCTCCCGTGACGCTTCTCAACGAGACATTCGACAACGTATTAGAACGCAACACTCCGCTGCACATCACGGCTTGGACCAACAGCGCCTTGACAGGCAAGCGTGCTTGGTGGGGCTATACGTTCCCCGAGGAGGACGAGTCAGCAGGTGAGTGTGTGGCTAAGGCCACAGCTTACGACTCGAAGGTGGCAGACGGCGACGAGACTCCGATGCAGACAATGCTCGTAACACCGGCTCTCGACTTCAAGAACGCCACATCCAAGATGTTCACCTTCCGTGTTCGCGGCGACTATCTGCAGGACAACCAGACGGACAAGATGGAGCTGTGCTATATAGACATGGAGGACGGCAAACCTTACGTTCAGCCCATCGAAATGAATATGCCTTGCACGAAGGACGAGAGCGGCGAGTGGTATGAGTATCATCTCGACCTCCGCGATTACGATCTTCCTGACGTGATGTTCATGGGCTTCCGCTTCACAGGAACACGTGGCAAGCTCAACTCTGCCACATATTACATCGACGACGTGACCTACGGTCGCACCGACATCCCCGTCATCCGCACCAGCACATCGCTGCTTGCTTACAACGCAGTGGTGGACAAGGACGCTGTTTCTGACGAAATTAGCGTGACGACAGAGAACCTTGCCGAGCCGGTGAAGCTGAAGCTTGGCGGTCCGAACAGATCGAAGTTCAAGCTCTCTACTACAGAGCTCGGCATAGACGGCGGCTCATTCACCGTCTCGTTCCATTCTTCTGACGAAGGCGTCCACGAGGCTTACGTCCGCCTCACATCGCGTGGTGCCGCCGACAAGTACGTGGCTCTCGCCGTACACAACACCGTGGCAACCGGCATTGACGCTATCCCGTCAGCCCCCGCCCGCATCGTAGTCTGCGACATCGCCGGTCATGTAGTGGCTGACAAGGCAGAAGCCACCCCAGCCGAAGCCGTCAGCGGACTCGCCCCCGGCGTATACGTAATAAAGATGATTACAGCCGACAGCATCAGCACATATAAGGTGCAGATCAAGTAAGGCTGGGCTTTTATGAGGGTGTGCATAGAAACATAATATGCACACCCTCATTTTTATTGTATTTCTGCATATTTATGCTTTATCTCTTCTTTCTTCTATATTAATGATATTTCGTCATCGTATCACCATTGTCTATTCGCTTACGAAATGTTGTCTTTTGTTGAAATAAACCAACAAAAACGTATTGATATTTGGCTGATTTAGGTAAATAATTTAAATTTGCAAGCGTAAACAGAATAATTGTTACATTCCGAAAGACATACATAGGGCTTGTTATGCCCTTTTACTACGATACTTATTATGCATATTGTAGCCTGTAAGGTGTAGGCTAATGCAAAGAAAAGAATAGAGAAATAAGGACGAAAGCATATTTATACATACGATACGTGTATGTTTATGCGTTTATTTATAGTTGCAATTAATAATGTATGTAGTTGCAGCTAAATAATAGAGAGTTAGGAAAATTAGATGTTTTAAATGCAAAAAAGATTGTTTTAGATGAACAAAAGACTATCGACAATTCTTGCAAGCCAGCTGCTTGTGGCAGGCGTAGCCTTTGCCCAGTCGCAGTTTACCGGAAAGGTGGTATCGCAGGACGATGGCGAGCCAGTGATTGGCGCCACAGTCCGCGTGGCTGGAACCAGTGTCGGCACAGTGACTGATGCCGACGGCAACTTCTCGCTTTCCGTACCTGCGGGACAGAAAGAGCTAAAGGTATCGTACATCGGAATGGACGACAAGACGGTGCGCATTCAGGGCAACAATATGGTTATTAAGCTTACGTCCAACGAACATAGCCTCGACGAGGTTGTGGTGACGGGTTATGGCGTTACACGTAAGGCTGCTTTCACGGGTGCCGCATCGGTTATAAGCAAGGATCTTGTCGACAAGCGCAACGACGCCAACCCCATAAAGTCGCTTGAAGGCACCGTCCCCGGCTTGCAGCTCAGCACCGGTTCGGGTCAGCCGGGCGCTCCCCAGACCATCTTTGTTCGTGGACGAAACTCCATCAACTCCGGCACACAGCCTCTTTACGTCATTGACGGCATTCCGTTTAATGCCGACCCGGTGGGCGCACGTATGAGTGAGGGTGTGGAGCTGTCGCCGCTTGCCAACCTTAACTCTGCCGACATCGAGAGCATTACCGTGCTGAAGGACGCCACAGCTACGTCCATCTATGGTTCGCGTGCTGCCAACGGCGTCATCGTCATCACCACAAAGCATGGTCAGAAGGGCAAGACGAAGGTGAATTTCACAGCCAAGCTCGGTTGGGAATCGTTGCCTTCATACACCAACAACTATAAGCTCTGCAATGCGGAGCAGAACATCGAGCTTGCCACCGAGGCCCTTCTCAACTCGTATAAGGAGAACGGTGCAAGCTCCACCTTCGGTTATTACAACGAGGCTTACGGCATGGGACTGAGCTATGACCAGCAGGGAGCCGAGGATTTCTATGACTGGTACACCGGCGGATGGGTTAGCAAGTATCGCTCCACGGGCAAGTCTACAGACTGGATGAAGGAGATTACGCGCAAGGGTCTCATCCAGGAGTATGGCTTCGATATCAATTCCGGTGCCAAGGACGCTTCCGCACCAACCTTCTATCTCTCGTACAACTATCTCTCCAACGAGAGTTTTATGAAGGGTAGGGACCTGAAGCGCCACACCCTACGTTTCAATCTCGACCAGCAGCCCACACGCTTGGTGAAGTATGGCATCAATACCAACTTCAGCTATTCGGAGACCAACAACGGAGCGGGCGGCGGCTACTACAGCGATCCGCTCACACAGGTGTATATGATGAGTCCGCTTACAGGCGTCTATACCGACAACGGCGACTGGAACGAGGACACAACGACGGGATATAACCCCGTGGCTCTGCGCTCTAAGGACGGCGACAAGAACAAAGCCACACAGTATCAGGCTGTCATTTCGCCTTACGTTCAGCTCAATCTCACACCTGAGCTGACATGGATGACGAAGGGCGGACTCGACCTCTATCATGTAAAGGAATTCGGTTTCTGGTCGTTCCTCAATCCGCAGGGAGTCAGCATGAACGGTAGGGGCGAGCAGTTCACCAACACACGCACGCTCCTTACCATCACCAACACGCTCAACTACATCAAGTCCTTCGGCGACCACCACCTCAACGTGCTCGTCGGACAGGAGGGTCAGAAGACCAGCGTGGCGTCGTCACAGCTTGGCGCAAGCAACTTCCCCGTGGAGAATCTCTTCGAGGTAAGCCTTGCTTCCACACCTTCGGCAGCCACAACAGCCAAGTATAACCTCGTGCTCGGTTCGTTCTTCTCCAACCTCCAGTACGATTATGACAACAAGTACTACGTCTCTGCCTCATGGCGTACAGACGGTTCGTCACGCTTCGGCAAGAACAACCGTTGGGCTACGTTCTGGTCGGTAGGCGGCAAGTATCGCGTTTCGTCGGAGAAATTCATGGAGCCTACAAAGTCATGGCTTACTGACCTCACACTTCGTGCCAGCTATGGTACCACGGGCAATCAGGATGTGGGCGACCATACCGATGCCGACTACTACTCATGGATTGTTGCCCGTGACATCTACGGCTACGGATATAACTATGCCGGCCAGCCGGGTTCGCGTCACGAGCAGTTCGGTTCTGCCGACCTGAAGTGGGAGAAGACGGGCAAGTTCAATGTAGGCTTTGACGCTACGCTCTTCAATCGCGTGTTCCTCACCTTCGACTACTATAGCCACAAGACCACAGACATGGTGTTCGCCGTGCCCGTGAGCTATCTTACCGGTCTGTCTGAATACTACAAGAACATCGGTTCGCTCTCCAACAAGGGTGTAGAGTTCTCCGTAGGCGTAAACATCTTGCAGAACAAAGACTGGTACTGGAACCTCACACTCACAGGCTCGCACAACAAGAACAAGGTGTTGAAGCTGTCTACCGACGATCCCATCGAAGGCTCCATCTCTATCACGGAGGCAGGACGTCCGCTCTATCAGTGGAAGATGAAGGAGTATGCAGGAGTGGATCCGCAGACCGGCGAGGCTCTCTGGTATCTTAACGAGACAGGCGACGAGACCACAACCAACTACAACAAGGCTGCCAAGCGTTACCTCGGCGACGCCAACCCGTCGTTCTTCGGTTCGATTCAGAACACGCTGAAGTGGAAGGGACTCGACTTCTCGTTCCAGTTCAACTACTCTCTCGGTGGCAAGATCTTCGGCGACAACCTGCGCTATGACGAGCAGATAGGTTCGTCGTTCTACGAGAACTACACGCAGTACGTGTATGAAAACCGCTGGCAGAAGCCCGGCGACATCACCGATGTACCCCGCCTCTCTACCGATGACAGCTATGCCAACAAGGCTTCTTCACGCTTCCTCATGAGCCGCAGCTATCTGAAGCTCCGCTCACTCTCGCTCGGCTATTCGCTGCCGAAGGAATGGTTGCGCACAGTATGTCTTGACAACGCCCGCTTCTTCGTCAACGCCGAGAACCTCTACACATGGACGGCAAGCGACTATCGCGGCTTCGATCCCTCAGGCGTGGGTGCCAACGGCGTCCAGTGGTGGAACTATCCGCTTGCACGTTCCGTAGTGTTCGGCGTACAGTTGGGATTCTGATGTTTTGATGAAAGGGTTGAATGTTTAAATTAACAGATTATTATGAAGAAAATACTATATAAGTTATCAATCGTTCTCTCTCTTGCGTTGGCGGTGTCGAGCTGTGTTTTCGACACGGAGTTGCAGCAGAATGTCGACACTGCCGATGCATTCAATAAGGTGCAGGACGTGACTAACGGCACAACAGGTGCTTATCAGGCCCTTGCCTATTATCCGTTCCTCGGCAATTATGCCATTGCCTTCGGCGACTTCGCCGGCGGACTTGCCAACGGCAGTGCGTCCTCAGGACATTTCTATTCCGTTTCTTACTGGTCGGTGTCAGACACCGACGAAGAGATGGAGGGCATCTGGCAGTACGGATTTAAAGTGGTGGATGCAGCTGTGCGCACCATCAATGGTGCCGACGCCCTGCTTGCTGCCAATCCGGATATGAGCGATGACGACAAGGCCACCATATATTATAATGTGTCGCAGTGTTACGCCCTGCGTGCCTTGGCTTACTTTACGATGACGCAGTATTTCTGCTATCCCTACAGCAAGGGCGCTGACCAGAAGGGTCTGCCCATCGTGAAGGACCGGCCGGTGGAGGCTTTCCAAAATGCCACACGTGCTTCGCTCGGCGACACTTACAGCTTCATGCTTGACGATATCAAAAAGGCGCTTGAGTATAACGAGGAGGCTGGCAGCCCTTCGCTGCAGTACTTCTTCCTCAACAAGGCAGCCATCTATGCGCTCAAGGCTCGCGTCTGCCTCTACATGGGCAACTATGCTGACGCTGAGGCTGCAGCAAAGAAAGCCATCGAGCTTAAGGGCAAGGGCAACGCCACATACACCGACCTCACACCCAACAACGAGACTTACCTGACAATGTGGGCATCGCTCAATCCTTCGGACGAGGACATCTTCACTCTCTCGAAGACCACGGACGACAACCTCTCCGCCAACGCCCTCAACACGCTGTGGGGATCGTATTACGGCAAGGTGTCTACCTACGGTCAGAGCTTCTTCTCTGACACCGACGTGCGCACTCAGCTCATCGGCGAAGTGAACGGCAATTCGCCCGCATCAATGAAGTGGCAGGGCATCGAGTCGTCGCAGGCCACGAGCAACATCCCCATCTTCCGCAAGTCGGAGATGGCGCTCATCATCGCTGAGTGTGAGGCTCGCAACGGCAACATCACCGAAGCGCAGAAGTATGTTGGCTATACTGCCAAGCGCGACTCACAGTATGCCGCTGAGGACGGTTCGTGCGACCTCTCGAAGCTTCCGACGGACAAGGACGCTCTCCTCGAGTTTATCTGGAAGGAGAACACTCGCGAGTTCCTCGGCGAGGGTCACTTCTACAGCGAGGCTCGCCGTCTGGACAAGACCGTCACCGTGATGGCAGGCACCTGCACCACCTTCCGTCCCGCCAACTTCGTGTTCCCCATTCCGGCAGCCGAGATTACCGCCGGCTTCATGAAGGACCAGAACACAGGATGGGAAGACCGATTGCCGGAAAGGGATTAATTGAATGCAAATATCGTACAAACGGTAAAAATCC
>ERZ1023843.138-NODE-138-length-12452-cov-9.412358_pt1 | contig 12452 bp, 26 predicted proteins | sample MGYA00380384_ERZ1023843 | MGnify/ENA primary metagenome ERZ1023843 (study PRJEB33179, sample SAMN07448989) | human gut metagenome | biome: Human-gut; feature: Human associated habitat; material: Faeces | host: Homo sapiens | place: India: Bhopal | collected...
AATCTGTGAATGCAAATGATAAAGCTCAAAAAGGAACTGAAGACGCATTCAATGAATATACAACAGCAAACAATGCTAAAACCTCAGCTGATAACGCATCGTCAAAAGCCGATCAAGCTCAGAATGCAGCCGATCAAGCTCAGAATGAAGCCGATAAGGCATCATTGAAAGCTGCTGAAGCCAAAACCACCGCAGATGGAAAAAACAAAGTGTTCACTCAAACAGAGGAGCCCGCGAATACCGGACTGACAAATGGCGACCTTTGGCAGAAGCTCGACTCTAGCGGGCACATCTCCTCTGTCAATGTGTGGAACGGTACGGAATTCACGGCCTACAGCCTTGTGGCTGACAGTCTTCTCGTCCCAGGAAGCATCAATGGATCCGTACTCATTCAGGATGGAACAATCGAGGCAAAGAATATCAAAATCGGAAATGGTGAGATCCTGACCGAACTCCTGAAAGCTCGGAAAATCGTCACCGACGATGTAGAGGCCGGCCAGTTTAAGGGATATGTGTTTACAGGTTCTATATTCCAAAGCTCCGAGTCTGAGAACACCGGAATTAAGCTCAATGACAACTCATTGCAGATGTGGGATTCGACTCACAACCAGACTGTCTATCTGGACGGTGAAGGCAAGAGCAATGTGCTGACCGGCACATTCCAGACCCGCACGAGCGGTCACAGGGTGCGCATCAGCCCGAACTACGTGTCGCACACAATTGGAAGTTCGGAAGACTATATCGGTGACGGATTGGAATTTCCAGCGTACAAAGATTCGACTGCATATTTCCTTTCCCCCACGATCACATCGAAGATCATTTCCAATCAGGTCGGTGAGATGAGCGGAATGGACTTATGGAGCGGACATGTCGCGCAGCACGATCCGGCTTCTTTCCTCCTGCTCCAGTCGAAGCCACGACAGAGGGGCGGTACCGGTAAGGATGGCGTCACATCCAAAGTGTATGCCGTGGCCGACACGGATTACGACGAGCCTGACATCATGCAAAAAAGCAAGGCGCGCCTGACATTGAATGGTGATGCCAATGAAGGGTCAAGCGTGTGGCTCGAAGCCGTGGACGGGGGTGGGATAGTCGGAATCGGCGCGAACATCCTCACTGGATACGTGCATATTGGTGGATACCTTGGCGGCATCACAAACCGCCGCACTTTCCAAAACATCTGTTGGAAAATATATGATAATGTATCATTGGCTGCGACTGCCACGATCAATCAAGTCACATGGTCTTGGACTCCTACGAAATACGGACGCTACTACGGTGTCTGCAATTCTGACCTAAACTGGGGGTCGATCTTCATGCACGTATGTAACACCGGCGGAGCTGGTTCGATGCAGGTAATGGGATACAACGCCGGAAATGCGACCTACAACGGTACCATCTACGTCGATGCATTCGCATGGCTCGCCAAATAAGGAGGTATATTTTTGCAAACAGTTTTCGAAAATGGGAACCTCATCATCAGAGCTGAAACGGAAAGTGAGCGTGGACTCGTGTGCGGCATGGATGCTATCGCTGCATGGCAGGCACTACTTGGAACGACGAGTGTAGCTGAGACCTGTGCAGCCATGATGCAGGCAAGAGAATCTGCTGACTCGTACGATCCTGAGACCGGACGTAATGCATATACGGTTGCCTATGAGGGTTTGGAGGCAGCCTTGTCGGATACTGCGGCGAAATCTGTGTCTATGATGTCCGACAGTGGTGAGGTGCAGAATGATCCGATGACGGCCGCCCGTAACCAGACTCGAACAGCTTTGGGACTGCCACCGATCACCAACGATACGGACGCTTCCATCCAGACGTCCATGCTGTCGGGTGAAGCGGCAGATACAACACCGACTACTGGTATTGACACAGATTGTGTGGACGCCGAGGCCATCGGAAGACTTTTTGATACCGACAATATGCGTTTAGATTTGGACGCGGCTGAGGAGCGGTTCTACAAATCACTCATGCCATCAACAAAGGAGGAATGATGCAGCAGATTCCAGCTGATGCGAATACGGTGATCGACCAGCTTTCCATGCAGGTCGGTCAGCTCTCAAAAGAGATCGCGATTTTGAAAAGTCAATTGTCGGCGGCAATGAAACTGATTCCAGCTGATGTGCTCGAAGCCATGAGTAAGGAGGGGGAATGACAAGGATCCGATTCCGTTTCCGTAGGCCGGATGGTCAGACGGAGGATGGTTTATCCCCACGTGTACTGGTGGTCTGTACACCGACGAGTCGTGTCATCCAAAAAGACAAGAGCATCATGCTTCCGTTACCGTTCATGACACGTCTTCCGGATGATGGCAGTGATCTGATCATTTCTTTGCAGCCGACGGGCAAAGATTGGTGTTGGACCATCCGTGAGCAGGTAAGCAATTACACTCACGTTCGGCATGTGATTGTGCCGGACAGTGTGCAGATATTGGATTACGCGACATTAGGCGAGGCATCGTGGGCTTCATCCGCAATGGCTGGCGGTCTCGTGCACAGTATGCGAGTATACTCCGGCGTCATCACGTTGGACGCTCATGTGCCTGTCGCCGATTTGCAACCATCCGATAATGTGACAGTCGGAGACACGTGCGTGGATTCGACGGGCAGGGTGTGGATGATAACCGGTCTTATCGATTCGGATGCTATTTTCGGCGCAGACACCGGCGTGACGCTTGGCGGCAAAGGTGAGCGTGGATTGAGTTTCCGCAGTGGTATGGGCAAGCCGTCTGACCTGACACAGGGCATCATTGGCGACACTTATATCGACCTTGAGACGGGTGATGTATATCAGCTCCGGCTTTGACTTTTAACAAATTTCAAAAATAAACAATTTGATTTACAAGGAGGAATCACAAAATGGTATGGACTGCAACAGGCGGCAACCTTAAAGGACCAAAGGGTGATCCGGGTACGAACGGCGCAAAGGGAGATGCCGGCACGAGTCTGCACGTCGCAAATATTGATATCTCAAGCAACAGCGATGTGGCAACGAGCTCTCTTTCGCCATCTGCTCCGATTACGGTAGGAGATCTGATCTCTGACAACAATGGAGACTTGTTCACGATCACTTCTATCGTCAACGATACGACCGTCCACGTTTCTAATGTCATCAGCGGCGTGAGCTTTAAGGGACCGCAGGGTGAGAAAGGTACGGACGGAGCACCTGGCAAGGACGGTACTGGTGTTACCATTCTCGGCTCGTATGATTCACTCGAAACGTTAAAAGCCGAACATCCAACTGGTAATGCAGGCGACGCCTATTTGGTTAACGGCCATCTGTACGTTTGGGATACGGTCGGCTCAGACTGGAAGGACGTCGGCACCATCCAGGGACCGAAGGGTGATAAGGGCGAACCCGGAACGGATGGAACGGATGGTACGCCCGGAAAGGACGGTCTCGGATGGTCCTATGGACACGGTGTTCCGTCATCGACTGGAGTGCCGGTTGGCAGCTTGTATCTTGACCTCGATACCGGCAATGTGTACGCATTTAACGCCTAGGGGTGGAATATGGCATGGTCCAATGTCGGGAACTTGAAAGGTCCCAAAGGCGACGACGGTGAGAAAGGCGTTCTCTTGGTCAAGGCAGCTAATGAGGACGAAGCGATAACTGAAAGCGCCTGGAATCCAGGCGCATTGTATTATTGGGAGGAATCGTGATGGGCGTCTGCGTTTCTGGCGTCAAAGTGGCTGGATTCTCGGTCAGTGGCAAGCCGGTGGCTGGGCTCGCCGCGAATGGGATCGTCATCTGGCGCAGACCATCCGCGGAGGATACAGAACTGATCGTCAATGGCGGTTTCGAGGACGGGACCAATGGCTGGCAGGTCAACGGCAGTGGTCAGGTCATCACGTCAGACAACTCCATGCCGCGAACCCCATACGAGGGCTCCTCGTATTTCAAGTCCACCACCAATAATGGTGGTGTCCAGCAGACGATAGTGGTCGAGCCTGGCGCCTCCTACCATATCAGCTTCGCTTATGGGTCTGCCGCCAGCGGGAATGTATGCAAATGCTTGCTGACGAATAAGGACAATGGGGCTGGGGATGTGATGTTTTCCAGGGCGACCGAGGCAGGCTGGAAGCTGGTCGAATTCGATTACACGATCCCTGACAATATGACGACCCTGGTGTTCAGCCTCTCCGAAAATACATGGGGACGTTTTGATGCGGTCAGTATGAAGAAGCTGTGAAGAATATTGGCCCCCGAATGATATGGAGGACCGACAGTGACGCATCTCATGATCACAATCGTAGCGTACCTGCTATTGCTCGCGCTCGTCCTTGTGTTCAATCATGGCGCGCACAGGCATTAAACACAATTTTCAAAGTGATATCCAACAAGGCTAAATAATCAAAAGGAGTAGATCATGCCTGGTTATATTCAGAATCCATATATGCCGCAGTACGGAGGATTCCAATATGGAAACTATCCGATGCAGCCAAATGCGCCATATCAGACTCCGACCACATATCCGACATTCAATCCACAACCTCAGACCATCAGCAATTCAGCAGATGCTCTTGTTAAGTCTGATATCTCCGGAAAGATCGTGGATACCGAGAACGATATTTCGGTAAATGATATTCCGATGGATGGCAAGGTCCATCTGTTTATTCTAAAGGATTATTCCAAGGTCATTGGAAAGGCATGGACTGCCGATGGAAAGATCGCGACAAGCGTTTATGTTCTCGAACAGCAGTCCCAGTCACAGACAAACGTCGACGATTCACGAGAGTGGCTGCAAAAGCAATTCGATGAGCTTAAGGATATTCTAATGGACAAGGCTACGACTCCTCAAATTGGGAAGTGATTAAAATGGCTAATCCTATCCAGAACGCTCTCAACTTCCTGCAAACAAACAACGTTCGGCCAAATCCGCAGAACCAGCAGTATATTCAGGCACTCCAGTCCGGAGACCAGAATGCAGGTCAGCAGTTGGCTAACCAGTTCTGTCAACAAAATAACATCAATCCCCAACAGATCATCGATTCGGCACCGCCGTTTCTGAAGAAAATGTTCGGATTGTGATATAAATTTGAGGCCCATGGAACTCTTCTGGTCTTTTCTATGGGCCTCATATATTTAAAGACCAGAACAACCTAAGGAGTATATATTATGATGAATGCAACTCCGTCTCTTGCAGACATTGCAGCAGTTACCGATGGAAATCGTAACAACGATGGATTCGGAAATGGTAACGGCTGGTGGGTCCTCATCATTCTCTTCGCCATTTTCGGTGGCTGGGGCAATGGTGCCTGGGGTCGCAATGGCGCCGGCGAAGCTCCGGCATCCAATGGTGATCTCCAGCGAGGATTCGATACCCAGTCGATGCTGAACAAGCTCAATGGCATCAACAGCGGTATGTGCGATGGCTTCTATGCCATGAACACCTCTCTGCTTCAGGGCTTCAATGCGACCCAGCAGGCCATTAATGCCGATACGGTTGCAAACATGCAGAACACCAATGCCCTTTCCACCCAGCTCGCACAGTGCTGCTGTGAGAATCGACAGGGCCAGGCCCAGATCCAGTATGATATGGCGACGAATACCTGCGCCATTCAGAATGCGATCCAGAACCAGACCCAGCAGATCATTCAGAACGATAACGCGAACTATCGTCAGCTGCATGACGAGATCGTGGCAAATCGTATGGAGGATCTTAAGTCCAAGATCGCGGATCAGGCCCAGGAGATCAATCAGCTGAATCTGTCCGCTTCCCAGTGCCAGCAGAACGCATATCTGATCTCCCAGCTGCGTCCGAACCCGGTTCCGGCATTCCAGGTTGCAAATCCGTTTGCTTCCATGTATACCGGTTGCTGCAACAATAACGTCGCTATCTGATAGCACTTCAGGAGGTATATTATGATTGCACTGTCAAATCTTACGGTCCAGACCCTCACTACTGGGCAGTCTATTACCTTTGATAGTACCGTACTTCGCACCTGCTCTTCGGCGGAAGGACATCGCCAGTCCACGCCTGCTGTGAAGCTGCGTGTTCCGGGCATCTATGAGGTTCATTTCACTGGAAATGTTTCCTCCGCAACGGCAGCCACTCCAGTCCAGCTGGCTATTGCCATCGGCGGTTCCACGCTTCCGGGTACCCTTATGGTGTCCACTCCGTCGGCAGCCAATGTCGAGAACAACGTCCATGCGGACACGATCGTCCGTAATGCGTGCGGAGAGTACGATACCATCACGATTACCAATGTCGGAACCAATCCAGTGACCGTTTCCGCGGGTTCCGGTCTCTGGGTCAAGCGAGTTGCCTGAGGAGGTCAAAATGGGAAGTGAAATGTGCTCTCACGAAGGATGCAAGTCGCTTTGTGCAATGAAATGCCGTCTCATGGAAGTTGCGGATGATTATACCCGCAATATCAACTATGGCGCTGATGTTCACGAACTGGGTGAAATCATCGACATGATCAAGGATATCGATGAGGCCATCAATTATCGACATCAGGCGCTATATTATGGTACCATTGCCGAAGGTATGGCCCGTCCATATATTCGTCATGATATTCGTGGTATGATGGATGACGATTACCGCGAACGCGATGTGTGGCGTCATGATGCCAAGTCTGAACATGACAAGTCTCCGGAAGAGAAGTTCGAATCGTATCAGAAGAGTGTGAAGGATATTTGGTCCTCTGCGACTCCTGAGCTTCGTGCAAAGATGCGGACTACTCTGACCAAGCTCGTCAACGACATGGCTTAGGAGGACAATGGAATCGATGGATCATGAATTAATGATAACCATCGTCACCATTGTCGGAAGTGTGCTGGCCTCTTCAGGATTCTGGGCATATCTGCAATCGAGACGAGATCGTAAGAATGCCAAGAACGATGCGAATAGCGCATTCGTTGATCTCCTGAAGGGGCTTGCCCACGATAGAATCGTATTTATCGGTAATAGATATCTCGAGCGAGGATGGGTTACAAAAGATGAATATGAAGACTTTGTTAAATACTTATATGAACCCTACGAACGTGTTGGGGGCAATGGGATGGCGAGAAAGGTCATGAGAGAAGTAGAGAATCTCCCTTTGACCGAACCCGAAATGAAAGGAAAACAATGACTGATAACGATTTCGAGAACGATAAGGATGAGACTCCGGATATTCGTGGACTATTCGGTATGACCGACAAGGGCTATGATATCCTGAAGTGGATCGTACAGTATATTCTGCCGGCTCTGAATACCCTTATTCTGGCTCTTGGTTCCATTTGGAACTGGGACGCGACTGTTCCGATTGCGGCTACCGTGGCTGCATTCGATGTGTTCCTGGGAGTTATTCTGGGAGTAAGCGCGAACCAGTACCAGAAGAATCTGGAGAATAAGTAAAGTTTGATAAAGGACTCGTGTTCAATACATGGGTCCTTTATTTTTCCTCGCGATCGAAACATCGCATATAATGAAAGGAAAACTTTAAAAGGAGTTATCATGAACGACATTTATGCAAACATTGTCATCACTGACATTAAAACCGGAGAGATTATACCGCAAAATCGAATCGGTTGGGACCTAGTGGCCCATGCTTACGTAATTGGTTATAATTGGATGGCCGATCATTTCAATGAACAAATCGATTCTTGGAATTCAGAATTCGATAAAGATCACCCAAATATTAGTGATTATATGAATGATGAAGAATATAAACGATTTATCACTGAACATTGGAATAAGATTATTGACCAATACAACAAAGCAATGGCTATATATGGTGGAACAGCCAAATTCGAGATCGAAGATCTCAACGTAGTGATGCTTGATGGCTTTGGTCATAAAGTAGAAATGAGACTTAAAATGAAGTAATCATTTTAACCAAATAAAGAGCTCGTGACAAAATCATGGGCTCTTTATTTTTTTTCATTCGCGATAAAATCATAGCCTTTAATGAAAGGAACTAAAAAGGAGTTATCATGGATTGCAAACTTAATACTGGATACGATTTTATCGAAGTTGAGAACATCAATGTTCGTGAAGAATGGGGCGCTCTGTGTCAGTTGCTGAGCCGACATTCATATGCTATTACTAGAATTGACAATTTAGGATCAGCAAGAGACGGAGTTATTCGCAATATTCACGTACATATTCGAAACTGGATATTCGTACCATATGTCAAACATCTCATCAAGAAATACCTGAAGTTTTGATCAAATAAAGAACCTGTGTTTTATACATGGGTTCTTTATTTTCCTCGCGTTATGAGCAATGTTTATAATTAAAGGAAAACTTTAAAAGGAGTTATCATGGAAAAACCAATAACAAATCATTACTTCATATTTTATGAAGGTGATCGATGCAAGCATATTATCGCAAGACCTGAAGAGGTTGAACTCTTCAATTATTATGATGACAATCAACCAGAGTCTAAAAGATATTATTCAAATACTTACGGATGTCTGCTCATGGCAGTACGTATTCGTACCGAGGTAGGTAGTTATATAGAATTTCCAAACGTAACCGAAGTCTGGAGATTTTCTGGAGATTTTCAAATGTATCGAAATTCTGATATTTATACTATAGGACGAGGAGTTTATCGGATATGATTATATTTCTGAAGACAATTGTCACGATATTTATCATTCTGCTTTTGTTCATTGGCGCTGCCATAGTAACCCCGCTGTTATGGGCTGGACTTTGTCGCATCGGTCTTTGGATTTTCGAATTGATCGAAACGATTATATATGGGAGAAAATAAATGAAAGAGAGAAAATTCATTCACGTTATGGGACGAGGAGGTTATCAGATATGATTATATTTCTGAAGATAATTGGTTTGGCATTGCTAATGTTACCCGTGTTCATAGTCTTGTCCATATTAGCAATACTTATAGGCGTTGGAATTTTGTGGATATGTCTGAAGATTTTCAAATGGATCGAAAAGATTATCTATAAGGAGGAATAAATGAAATAGCGAAAATTCATTCCCAATCAATATTCGTACCATATGTCAAACATCTCATCAAGAAATACCTTAACATCTGATTAACTAATAAAGGACTCGTGTTAAATACATGGGTCCTTTATTTTTCCTCGCATTATAATCATAGCCTATAATGAAAAGCATGTGTTAAGCAGACATAATCACACAAAGGAAATTGTAAGTCAAGACCTATTACTAGGTCGTCTGATTCCGGGTTCGAACCCCGGCACACTTTTTAGCCCAATTGTAGCACCACGGAGATTGCACATTGGGTTTATTTTTTTTTCGCGATAAAAACATTGAACATAATGAATAGAAAGGATAAATCATGGAAACCGCATATATTTATTATGTTATTTGTTCGGCAGTTATATTTACACTCGGAACGATCTTTATCCCGGCTGTGTATATTTTCATCAAAGATACATTCGTAGCTTTGAAGGATCGTATCACAATCGGAGCCAAAATCATCAGAGTGTTTATGGCTGTTGGAATGATAGTATTGATCTTGTGGGGATATTACATAGGTTACTCACTTCTATAAGATTATAAGAAGTCATATTTACATGGCTTCTTATTTTCATGAAAAATCAATCGACTTAATGAAACTATAAAGGCGTTATCATGTTCAACATTATTCAGCTAATTTCCGATTTCATGACTAGCCTGCATACTGAAGAAATTGTACTGTTTAGCTTCGACGAAGAGGCCATAGAACGTTTCATCAATGATGTAAAGATAATCGCACCTAAATGCGAAATTAACATAGTGCATGATGGTTGTTATAGCATTACAGTTCGCCACATCTCAATAAAAGAGAAGCAGGCTATTGAAAGTCATGTGACCGGCTCCGCTATTTTACGTTGGTAATTAAAATCGATTTAATGAAATTATAAAGGAGTTATCATGAAGAAATTCAATGAATTAAAGAAAAATGTAAATAAATTCTGCCATGATCATATTGCGGAAATCACAATAACTGCCGCAGCTGGTATTTGGATTGCATATTTCGCATGGGCGATATATGATATTAAGAATTCTCACAATGATACCGATGTAAGCGTTACCGGTTCTTCGACATATGAACTCGACCCTGACAAAATTAGGATTACAATACCGGATGATGTCAGTATTGATGATGTTATCAAATGGATCAAGGAGAATGATGCCAAATGAATCAAGGTAGAATGATATTTTAAATCTTCTTGATTTTATCGCACTAAAATCATAGCCTATAATGAAACTATTCAAAACCTCTTACAAAGGAGTTAATCATGAAGAAGTTCGATGAAGTAAAGAGGAACATCAGCAAGTTCTGCCAGGATCATATTCTTGGAATCACCGCAACAGCAGCGGCTGGTATTTGGATTGCATATTTCGCATGGGCGATTCACGAATGTAGGAATCTTGATAACAATATTACAGATTGTACAGATTCTCTGACATACGTACTCGATCCCGCAAAAATCGCGATCACGGTACCAGATGCTGATCATATCGATGATGCCATCAAATTTATCAAGGAGAACGAAGTTCTAAATCCTCTTGAATATGAAGAATTTCAACGTATTGTTGACACCTTCACTGAGCTGAAGAATAATAAGAATTAATAAAAGCCCATGTAGTTTACAATAATTACATGGGCTTTTATTTTGTCGCGATATATTCATGGTCTATAATGAAACAATTTGAAAGGAGCAATATGTTCAAGAACAAGAAGGACAATCGCAATGATATCAATCAGAATTTTGATGATGACATCACGTTGTTGATTTCTCAACTCTATACTCTTGATGACGACTCCGAAGCACGTGGAAAGTTGGTAAGTGACATTAAGACTCTTGTCGAAGCCAAACGAGATTACAACTCCGATAGGCACGACACGATCATGAAGTCGATTGCAGCTGGAACCACTTTGCTCGGAATTATTGTCATGCTTGGATTCGAGGAATCACATGTGATCACATCTAAAGTTCTGGGATTCATTCCGAAACCCAAAGCTTGATCATATTTACTGACAATCGTTTAATCTATAGGTCTCATGGAAACATGGGACCTATATTTTGTCTAAGGAACCAAATGCAGACTTATAGGGTCATCCGTTGTTTTGAAGAGATATTTCCAGGATTTTGGAAGCAACGTTCCCATTATCATCTTAGAGCATATAATAATGTTATTGTATATTTAGATAATGGAATGGTCTGCGACTTCAAGGTCACAAACTATCGTTCCGATAAAGATTTCAGTTATACATTGACTGGAAAATACAAAGGAGTAGATCATGAAAACTGATATTTTCCTGATAGGTCCAATGGGATCGGGGAAGACGACAATTGCCAATGAATTGGTTAAAAATGGTTTTTACAAAACCAGAGCCATAACAACACGACCGAAAAGACCAAATGAATCAGATGATGAATATCTCTTCACGGATAATGAAGGATTCAAATCCGCTGTTATTTGGGATGATGTTCGGGCGATTCGTGTATATTCCACGAAGTTAGGAATCTGGCGATACGGAATCTCGATGAAGGAATTCCAACAAGATCGTGATACTGTTACGATACTGGATCCATCGTCGTTTGAATATCTGGCTCCCAATATTGGAGAATCGGTATTTGGTGTGTTCTTGGATGCACCTGAGGATATTTGTCAAATGCGTGCTCTTGCACGAGGAGATGATCCGAAAGAAGTCGACAGACGAATCGAATCAGATCGAGAGGATTTTGCAGAACTTAGAAACCGTGATACAAATGGTATAAACAAGGATATTTACAAATGTGTTATAGATAGAAGTATTTATAATGCCAATAAAACCCCATCAATGATCGCAAATGGTATAATTCGATCCATACAAATGAACGGAATCAAGAAATGATAAATGGAACCGTTATAAAAGCCCATCAAACAATGTATGGCGATATTGATATAATTATACGATTGGATGATCCACGAATGCTCGAAGAACTCGATGAAAAAGAGCATGTCGCAATACGTAAAATAATAGAAGGAGAAGTAGAATGAAACTCTGGTCATATTTGTCATGGTTTGTTGCCGGAATGCTGTTAATGGGATTGGGTACGATGATTGCCTTTAATCTTGGTACAGAAAATAATACGAACAAAGTCGAACATATCAAAACCGGAGATATTGATTGGGTTTGTATCGACAATGATAATTACACACGAAGTTGTGATGTAATTCAGAAATATCAATAATACTTGAAAGGAGTTATCATGCGTGTTTTGAAGATGCTCATCTATTATATTTTTGTGCCTAGAGTCATTCCCGATTGGGATATGTACGATAAATTCTGCGATGACTGTATAGAAAAATATGAAGATTTCCGTATGATGCGAATCGGATATTTGATGGAACCTCAGAAACGATGGGTCCTTGATCGGTGCTTTCCCGAACTAATGAGTACATTACGAACATCGATTAATTCATATTTTGATTACCGCGATGGACTAATAACGATCGACATGGTCGATTATTGTCAGACATTCGAGTATATTTT
>ERZ1023843.140-NODE-140-length-12401-cov-11.143123_pt1 | contig 12401 bp, 9 predicted proteins | sample MGYA00380384_ERZ1023843 | MGnify/ENA primary metagenome ERZ1023843 (study PRJEB33179, sample SAMN07448989) | human gut metagenome | biome: Human-gut; feature: Human associated habitat; material: Faeces | host: Homo sapiens | place: India: Bhopal | collected...
GTGCAGGAAACCGCATCAGCGATTCTTCCTTCATGCTCAACTACATTGTAGACTTCACAGAGAAGGACTTTGCCAACAAACTGGTTGCTGAAATCAATGGTGAACTTGACGCTGACCAGAAGAGTCCGCTTTCTATCACCGCAGAAGATATCATCAAGGTTGCCGAGAAGCGCAATATCGAAGTCAACAAGTTCTTTATTGAACTGATGACTAAAGGTTATGTCGACTTTGATAAGAAGGTGGTGCCAGAGAAGTTCGACGAGATGTTGATTGAATATCCTGAGTTTAAGGATGTTACAAGTGGCGTCAATACCAATCGTATCATCAACCGTAACAGCAGTCGTAATGATAAGATTCATATCCGTAAGGCAAGATTTGAGGAACTGCGAGAGCTGTGGGCACAACTGAATAGGAAGTACGTTCTGTACTTTGATAAGGCGATAGACAAGAAGATAGAAGCCGAACTGCCTTCAATCATCAATGATAAGCACGTATTCTCTCTTCAGACCGTAGAATCATCTCGTAAAGTCTTGGAATTCGAAGGAAACGTAGCAGTTGCCAATGAAGGCGCTCATGCAGAATTGACATTGCATGACCGCTATTATGGCTATAATGAGTTCATAAAGCGAGCTTCAAGATACACCAACATTCCAGTTCATATTCTGCATAAGGCTATATGTGATGCAGCAAATGGTGGCTATCATCTCACCAACGAAATGTTCAACGATAGTTCGTTGACTAGATTGATAGGTGCTGTAGATGATTGGAAATGTGACCAGCTCGTTGGTTTTGTGCGCTATAAGCAAGCCAACTACACAGTGAAGGAAACCAAGCTCACCAATGCTGATGGTACAGTGAAGGATGAAGTAGTCCAGGCATACATTGGTAATAAGAGTGTACCTGGTGTACCTCCTGTCAAGTATCTCTATGATGCTTATGCCCATGACTCTGGTTTGGAACTACAGAACATCAAGACCGAGATTGACGAAGTCATCGTATATGGTAAGATTCCATCACACAGCATCTGTATTCCTACTGTGGCATCAAGCAACTACAGTCCTGACTTCATGTATGTGGTCAAGAAGGCTGATGGAACCAAGGAACTGAACATCGTGATAGAGACGAAGGCTTACGATAAGGAGTCATATATCTCACCTGATGAGGACACCAAGATTTCATGTGCTGAGGAGTTCTTCAAGGCCATGACAGCAAATGGTTATACCGTACACTTTAGAAAACAAATTAACAGCACAGGTGTGAAGAATATCATTGATGAATTGGTAATCAGAAGAAATGGTCGATAAAGTTAACTTTGGCAAGAAAACAGGTTGATTTATAATAGAAATAGCATGGACTTATCAAAATTATTGTCCGGTAAAACTTTTCAAACAAAACAAATTAGGGCTGACACTTCTCACGAGGTATCAGCCCTTTTGGTTATCTTTGTTTTGCGAAAAAATATATAACCATGAGCAAAGATAGTCATTTTACTGGACAGCAATAATTGGTTATATGAAGATGTTGTTGCCGAGCTTCTTGGCGAGCAGGTTGCGTATCTGCTGCATGTCCTTGAACTCTTCCATCAGCTTCTTCAGCTTGTCCATGTCGCCTGCCACTTTCATCATTTGCGCCTGTAGCTCCTTCAGGTGCTTTTCCACGTAGCTCATACGGAAGTCGAGAAGCAAGTGCTCCGTTTGCCCCCTGAGCGCGTCAGTCTTGTTGGCCTCTTGCTGTTTCCGTGCCTCCTCGTTCATGGCTTCCTCCTCGTCTTTCGGCTGTGTCACGTGGTAGTCGTCGGCCGACAGCTCCGTCGCCACTCGGCAGATGTCGATGTCGTCGTGGTGCAGGAAATAAGGCTCGGCCTTCCATTGAGCGTCGGCGCTTTTCTCCGCCGCCTCGTGCAATATGCGGTTGTACAGCTCGTTGCTGAAGTTGAGGTGGTCTTGCGCCAGACTGTATTCCACCACCTGCGCTATCGTGAGGTTATGGCAAACTCCATTGTCGTCTTCCACATTATTATATATGACGTGTTCGCCATGCTTCACGATGAGCCTGACGATGAGCGACGATGCCTTGCCCTTGTCGTCGACCACGTGCTCCTCCGCGCTCTGCGCGTCGGCCTTGGGCTGCGGCGTGGCGTATGGGCTCTTGCTCCTGATGTAAGTGTTCATCCTGCTGATGAGCGTGGCCTCCGCCATGCCTATGCGTTGTGAGCAGTCATGGATATAAGTGTCGCGCAAGATGGGGTCTTGTATCATGGATATGCTCTCCACGATGGAGTTGATGCCGTCGGCGCGTTTCTTCGGGTCAGTCTCGCCCTTGAGCAGAAGCGAGGTCTTGAACTGTATGAAGTCTTCCTGGTTGTCGTCGATATACTTTCGGAAATCCTCGGCTGTGTGGTTCCTCGCAAACTCGTCGGGGTCTTGCCCTCCAGGCAGCAGCAGCACCCTTAGGCTCATGCCCTCGGAGAGCAGCATATCGGTGCCTCGCAGGGCCGCGTGTATGCCAGCCGCGTCGCCGTCGTAGATAAGCGTGATGTTGGCCGTGAAGCGGTGGAGCATGTGTATCTGGTGCAGGCTCAAGGCAGTGCCGGAGTTGGCCACCACGTTCTCGATGCCACACTGGTGCATGGATATCACGTCGGCCTGACCCTCAACCATGAACACCCTGTCTTCCTTGGCTATGGCTCGCTTGGCCTGCCATATTCCGTACAGCTCATGGTCCTTGTGGAAGACCTCGGAGTCGGGAGAGTTGACATATTTCTGGTTCACGCCCTTCGTGCGCTTGTCGAGCACGCGCGCCGTGAAGCCCACCACCTTGCCGCTCACGCCTGTCCAGGGAAACACCACGCGGCCGGCATAGCGGTCGATGAGCTCGTTGCGCTCGGTCTTATAGCACAGGCCGGTTGACACCAAGAACTCCTCCTTGTAGCCTTTCTGCTTGGCAGCCGTGGCAAGCAAGAAGCGGTCGGGCAGGTCGTAGCCGAGGTTGAACTTCTTGATGATGTCGTCGCGGAAGCCGCGCGAGCGGAAGTATTGCAAGCCTATGGCCTTGCCGTCGGGATGGTTGTGGAGAAGATCCTCGAAATAGTGTTCCGCCCATTCGTTGACGATGAACATCGACTCGCGCTTCGACTGCTCTTCCTTTTCCTCGTTGGTCAGCTCGCGCTCCCTTATCTCTATGTGATATTTCTTGGCGAGCCACCTTAGGGCCTCTGGATAGGTGAGCTGCTCGTGCTCCATGATAAACGTCACGGCGTTGCCGCCCTTGCCGCAGCCGAAGCAGTGGCAGGTGCCTCGGGCTGGGGAGACATAGAACGACGGGGTCTTCTCGTTGTGGAAGGGGCACAGGCCCTTGTAGTTGGCACCCGACTTCTTCAGCGTGACAAACTCCGACACGACATCCACGATGTTGGCCGCGTCCTTGATTTTCTCAACAGTCTGCCTGTCTATCATTTCCTGTTCGAGTAGCTTTATTTTATGACCCTTGCGTAGTCGTCCTTGCGAGGCTTGGCCGCGTGAGGCTCGCCGTCGGGATAGCCCAAGGCCAGCGATCCCACGCCCATGAGGCCCTCGGGCAGGTGCCACGACTTCATCAGCTCTTTCACCTCATCGTAGTCGACCATCTTGTCGACGCGGTTTATCCAGCAAGAGCCGAGGCCGATGGAGTGGGCGGCAAGCATCATGGAGCCGAGCACGAGACTGCCGTCTTTCACGTTGTTGGGGTTGCCAGCAGGCGCGAAGACATACACTTGCGTTGGAGCGCCATAGAAAGGGTCAGACTTGGCGCCCATTATCTCCGCGTTGATTCCCGACAGGATGGCCTTCTGCCGCTCGTCTTGCACGGCCACGATAAATGGGTCTTGGGTGCCCATGCCCGTGGGAGCCCACGTGCCGGCCTCGAGCACGGTGTTTAGTTCCGCGTCGCTGACCTGTTCCTTCTTGAAGCGGCGAATGCTTCGGCGCTCCTTGATAGCCTTTAAAACTTCGTTTTCCATTGTCTTATCGCGTTAGTTTATTTAATGTCCTTCACGTAAATGCGATGCCGCCTTATCTCCTCCGACTCCAGGTATTGCCATTGCGAGAGCACGCCCTTGTTGGTCTCCATCTGCGGCCCTGTCACGGCGTACTTGAAACCGTAACGCCGGTACCATGATATGAGGTCGTTGAAGATGATGGCGTTGGCGCCTTTCACGCGATACTCTGGTAGCACGCCGATGAGCAGCAGGTCAACCGTAGGCGTCTTGTGCCATTTCATGACCTTCAGCAGATGCCACCAGCCGAAAGGCAGGAGATGGCCGTTGCGGGTGTGGCGCAGGGCCTCGGAGAAAGAAGGGAAGGAGACGCCGAAGCCCACCATCTTGTCGTCCTTCTCGGTGTCGACCACGCAGGTCACGAGGTTGAGGTCGGCGAGTTTTATGTAATTGTTTGTAATCGTGTCAATCTGCTCTGTCGAGAGTTGCGAGTATCCGTACAGGTTGCCGTAAGTGATGTTGAGAATGTTGAAAAGCTCGCGCGCCTTGCCGCCCTTGGTCATCTCGCGGTGGCTGAACTTGCGCTCCTCAAGGTGATAGCGCGTCTTGATGAGCTTTGCCGTCCGGGCGAATTTCTCGGGCGTCACCTCCGGCACCTTTATGCGATATTCCACATAGTCGTTGTCCTTCCTGTAGCCGAGGCGGTCCATGTGCTTAGGGTAATAAGGGTAGTTGTAGTTGACATACATGCTTGACAGCTCGTCGAAGCCATCCACCAGCATGCCCTCGCGATCCATGTCCTCGAAGCCGAAAGGCCCGGCAATCTCGGTCATACCCTTGCCTTTTCCCCATTTCTCCACCGCGAGCAAGAGGGCTTCAGAGACCTTGGGGTCATCCACGAAGTCGAACCAGCCGAAGCGCGCCATCTCGCGCTTCCAATAATCGTTGGCGCGATGGTTTATTATGGCTGCCACACGGCCCACGACCTTGCCGTCGTTATAGGCAAGGAAGCATTGAGCCTCGCAAAACTCGAACGCGGGGTTGGAGCCGGGCTTCAGCGTCAGCTTCTCGGCAAGGTAGAGGTATGGCACGGCGTATGGGCTGTCGCGATAAAGGTCGTAAAAGAAATCGACGAAAGCCTTGCGTTGCTTGCTTGTCGTCACTTCGACGACTTGAATGTCGGAACGTGAGCTCATTTCGTGGCCTATTTTATAAAACCTTGGTTTCTAAGGGCCTTCATCAGTCCTTCCGACATGGCCTCGTTGTCCTTGCGGGTATATCTCAGGTCGGTGAAGACCTGCGCCAATGTCTCCTTGTGGTTTATTTCCACGAAATGCTTGTTCTCGGCCAACGACTCTTTATAGGAGTAGAACTTGTCTATCCTCTCCGGAGTGTAGTCGTCGTAGGTCTCCTCATGCATTATCGCCTCCACGGGCAGACGGTCGCTTTGGGCAGGGTCCTCATCGGGCCAGCCGAGCGTGATGGTCGCCACGGGGAAGGTGAGCCTTGGCAATTTAAGCGTGTCGATGATGAGTTGTGGAAGATATACCGTAGTGCCAAGGAAGCATGTGCCCAACCCCTTTTCCTCCGCGATATTGCAGAAGGTCTGGCAGAAGAGCAGCGTGTCGGTGGCGGCGTTGATGAAACTAAGGAAATTGTCGTAGCCTGGGTCGGCCTTGCGGTCTTCCGCCCAAAGGGTGGTGCGGCGGAAGTCGGCGCAGAAAGTGAGCACCACAGGCGCGCCTGTCACCATGGGCTGGTTGAAATGGGCAGGGGCGAGCTTCGCCTTCATCTCCTCGTCGCGCGTCACGACAACGCTATATAGCTGGAGGTTGCCCATGGTTGGCGTGCGCTCAGCGTCTTTAAGCAGGCTTGTCAATAATTGTGAAGACACCTCACGGCTTGAATATTTCCTTATGCTCTTACGATTGTTCAAACTATCCATATTACCTTTTTACTGTTCCCTTTTGAACGTATTTATGCAAAGTTATGGAAAATTATCTGAAAAAAACGGTTCTTTTAGCGAGTTTTATATAGAATGTGGAAAATAAAAGTTATTTTTGCACATTGATAACTCGTGCGGAACGAGAACATTACAAAAACAAGCTTGTATAAGTTTCATGGATTTACAACAATCGGATAAGGAAATCAAGGCCCAGTCGGCGACATCGTCGGATGGTTCCGTTTGGGCCAATGGCGACTACGTGCGTCAGCAGGTGATAGAGGATCGCCCCGACGAGCTCGACTGCGACGTCGTGCGCTTTCAGAACAATAAAGATAAATGGGTGGCCTTCGTGGGACTTCTCGACGGTCGGCCTTACGAGATTTTCACGGGTCTGCAAGACGATGATGAGGGCATTGTGCTGCCCAAGACTGTGGTGAAAGGAAAGATAATCAGGCAGACCAACCCTGACGGCACTCATCGCTACGACTTCCAGTTTGAAAACCGGCGTGGCTACAAGACCACGGTGGAGGGGCTGTCGGGCAAGTTCAACCCAGAGTATTGGAACTATGCCAAGCTCATATCCGGGGTGTTGCGTTACGGAATGCCCATCGACCATGTGGTGAAGCTCGTTAGCTCGTTGTCGCTCAACGACGACAACATCAACACGTGGAAGAACGGCGTGGTGAGGGCATTGAAGAAATACGTGACAGAATAGACAAGGAGAATCATGTTCCACAAGTCATTTTTCACGCTTTGCTTGCTGTTCCTTGTCTCGCTGACGCATAACGCCGCACCGAGACGATTCACGGTCGTGATCGACGCCGGACACGGCGGCAACGACTGTGGCGCGAAGGGATTGATATCTTACGAGAAAAACCTCACGCTGCGCTATGCCCTTGCCTTGGGCAGCGCCATAGAGAAGAACTTTGACGACGTGCGCGTGGTCTATACCCGACGCACCGATGTCTTCATACCGCTGCACGAGCGTGCCGACATAGCCAACCGCAACAAGGCCGACCTCTTCATGTCGGTTCACATCAACGCCCTTGCCGGCGGAAGGATAAGCCACGGGTTCCAGAGCTACACGCTTGGCACGGGAGAGCGCACTGGCACGAAAGGGCTCAAGGAAAACCTTGAGGTGGCAAAACGAGAGAACTCGGTGATTTTCCTGGAGAAAGACTACAAGACCCGGTACAAGGGATTGCAGAACTCTGCCGAGGGCGACATCATGTTCGAGCTCATAGCCGACAAGAACCGTGAGCGCAGCGTGGAGCTGTCGCGCATGCTGCAGACGGAGGTTTGCCGCGCCACGGGAAGGGAAAATGGCGGCGCTCACCAGAACAACCTCGCGGTGTTGCGCTTGACCTCCATGCCTGCCGTGTTGCTGGAGCTTGGCTTCATCACCACGCCCGATGAGGAAAACTACTTGAACACCGATGCCGCCCTTGACGCTTACACGAGGGGCATTGTCAACGCCTTCCGGATTTACAAGCAACGTTATGGCTTCACGGGAACGCAAATACCGTTCAACGACAATGGCGACGACGGTTCCTCGGCATACATGTCTGCCAACATTGCCGCGAGCGACGATGGCGACAAGGCAGCGAAAGCCACCACGAGAGCGACAAGGCAAACCGTGGAGCGCAAGCGCGAGAACGCGCAAGCGCAGAGGCAGCCGGCTTCGCGAGAGGAAACCAAGAAAACAGCGCGCGCGCGCCAGGCCGACAAGGACGCGCCCGTGTTCAAGATACAGATATTCGCAGGAAAGCAGAAGCTCAGCGATGGCAGCCCGCTCTTCAAGGGACTGAAAGGTTGCGAGAACTTCGCGGATGGCGACAAGCTGAGATACACCTATGGTGCCTCGACCAACTACAATGAGATAAAGAGGCTGCGCGGCACCATTCTCGACAAGTTTCCCGATTGCTTCATTATCGCCATGAAAAACGGCAAGGCGGTAGACGTGAACGGAGCCATAAGGGAGTTTCTTGAAAGCAAGAAAAAGAAATGACAACAACGACATAACACGATAAACATGAAGTTTTTTACTAAAGAAGTCAAGATCGCCACAGTGGCTATCGTGGGTATTGTGGTGCTCTTCTTTGGGCTCCATTTCCTAAAAGGCATGCCAGTGTTCTCCACTGACAACGTGTATTACGCCTCGTTTAAGGATGTGAATGGTCTCTCGGCGTCAACCCCCATCTATGCCGACGGCTATCAGGTGGGCAACGTGAAATCGATAATCTACAACTATCAGAAGAGCGGCAACGTGCTCGTGGAGTTTCAGGTAGACAACGACTTGCGCGTGCCGAAGGGATCCACGGCTGAGATAGAAAGCGACATGATGGGCAATATCAAGATGAACATCCTGCTTGCCAATAACCCTCGTGAAAGGGTGGAGCCGGGCGACACCATACAAGGCAACATGAACGCCGGACTGATGGGCTCGGTGCAACAGCTCGTGCCCACCATCGCCGCCATGCTGCCAAAGATAGACAGCATCTTGGCAAGCGTGAACATGCTGCTTGCCGACCCGGCCATCAAGGCGTCGTTGCACAACATGGAAACGATGTCGGCAAACCTCGCCGTGACTTCGGCGGGCCTCAACACCCTCGTGGCACAGGCAAACAGCAAGGTGCCAGGACTGCTGGCCAAGGCCGACTACGCCATGGGTAAGGCTGGCTCCACACTCAACAATACCGACAAGCTCACGGCAAGTCTCGCGCAGCTCGACATCGCGACGACCATGGCAAAGGTGGATCGCACTCTCGACAACGTGGAGAGCGTGACAAGGCAGCTCAATTCGCCTAACGGGACACTGGGCCTCCTCATGAACGACCAGGAGCTTTACCGCAACCTGAACGGCACGATGCGCTCGGCCGACTCATTGCTTATCGACCTCAAGGCGCACCCGAAACGTTATGTCCACTTCTCCTTGTTCGGAAAGAAAGACAAGTAGAGCCCACACGAGATTTTATATTACGTTAACAAGCACGCTTTGGCAACCCTTAATATCATAATTCATAAGAAGTTATAAATCGGTAACTGGCGAGAATGATGGAATTGAGGGGTTGCAGCGTATTGATTTTTTGTGTAGCTTTGCATTTGCGTTTCGATAATGAGGCGTTTCGATGGCAGACAATCTACATCTCTGAGACAGCAAAATGACAGCAGAAATTGATTCCCGGTGGCAGAAAGCCTTGCAGCTCATTCAGCAGAATGTAACCGGGCAAATATATGACACGTGGTTCAAGCCAATCGTCTTTGAGCACTTCGATGAGGCTCAAAGGATGATTCTTGTTCAGGTGCCAAGCCCCTTTGTCTACGAGTATCTTGAGGAGAACTTCGTGGACCTTCTTACCAAGGTGCTCTATGAGTGCTTCGGTCCCAAGATTCATTTGTCTTATCGTGTCGTCGTGGATCGTGAGCGCAAGGACAAGGGCGGCACGGAGACCGTTTGGTCGGAGCCAGCCAATGGCGTGAAGCCAAAGCCGGTGCAGAGGGCAAACCAAAGCCCGACGCCTCTCGACGCGGCACAGCCGCAGGCGCTGGACCCACAGCTGAACCCGCATCTCACATTCTCTAATTATATAGAGGGCGACAGTAACAAGTTGTCGCGCTCGGTGGGATTGTCTATCGCGGAACATCCAGGTACGATGCAGTTTAACCCGATGTTCGTCTATGGCCCGTCGGGTTGCGGAAAGACGCACCTCGTCAACGCCATAGGCATGCGCTCAAAGGAACTCTACCCGCAAAAGCGAGTGCTTTACATCTCGGCGCGATTGTTTCAGGTGCAGTATAGCAATGCCGTGCTTCAAAACTCGGTAAACTCGTTCATTGCATTCTACCAGACCATCGACATGCTTATCGTGGACGACATCCAGGAATGGATGGGAAAGACAGGCACGCTCAACACCTTCTTCCACATATTCAACAACCTCTTCCGCAATGGCAAGCGCATCATCCTCGCCTCCGACCGTCCGCCGGTAGACCTCAAGGACATGCCCGACCGATTGCTCACGCGTTTCTCTTGCGGACTTATTGCGGAACTTGAGAAGCCCAATCGCAAGCTCTGCGTGGACATCCTTGAGAACAAGATCAAGCGCGACGGATTGAAGATTCCACGTGATGTCATAGAGCTTATTGCCGAGACTGCGAGTGGCAGCGTGCGCGACTTGCAAGGCGTCATCAACTCATTGATGGCCTATTCCATCGTTTACAATTGCAACATCGACATGCGCCTGGCAGAGCGAGTGGTGAAGCGCGCCGTGAAGATTGACGACCGCCCGCTTACCGTGGACGATATCCTTGCGATGGTTTGCCAGGATTATCATGTCACCACCACGCAAATCAACTCGAAGAGCCGTAAGCGCGATTATGTGGTGGCGCGCCAAGTGTCGATGTATCTCGCGCAGAAATACACCAAGATGCCCGCGAGCCGCATTGGCAAGCTTGTTGGCAACCGCGACCATTCCACGGTTATCCACTCATGCTCGCAAGTGGAGAAACGCATGCAGGTCGACAAGGCCTTCTCGGCTGAGCTTGTAAGCATTGAGACATCATTCAGATTGAAGAAATAGATTCCGCTGTGCTTAATATCGTAATGATGTCTAAGCCAAACTGTGAATCTTGGTATTGGAGTATGTTGCGCAAACCGACATTTATAAGTTGATGAAGAGAGCTGTATGTTCTCCTCAATCTCATTTTTGCAATACGTCCCCTTAAAGGCTGGCTTCTTTCTAAAGTAGAATACATAAAAACACAAATCCCCGCAAGCCTGCAGGCTTGCGGGAATTTGACGTTCATGTGACCCCGGTGGGACTCAAACCCGCGACACTCAGAACCGGAATCTGATGCTCTATTCAACTGAGCTACGGGGCCATTGCTTTTTACTTGTTGCAAAGTTAATAAGAATCTACGGAATTTCAAAATGTTTGCGTCGAATAGTTTTTGCCTATCGCAAAAAACGCTAAAACTATGATTTCGTATAAAAATGTCAATCATAAGTTTCGCTATATGAGCAAAATTGCGTAATTTTGCAACAAATGTTTAAGAACTAAGACAAATTTGATGAAAAGTACAATTCTGGCCGTGATGGCCGTAATGCTTTCCCTCAACGCGGGGGCAGCGGAAAAGAAAGACAGCGTTAAATCAAACAAGCCTGTTTTTACGGTAGTTAAGGAGAACCCAATCACCAGCATCAAGAATCAGAACCGTTCAGGTACGTGTTGGGATTTCTCAACCCTCGCTTTCTTTGAGGCAGAGATTTTGAAGAACACGGGCAAGACATACGACCTTTGCGAGTCGTTTGTAGCCAACAAGACATATATGGATCGTGCCATTCAGGTGGTTCGCCTTCATGGCGATTGCCAGTTTGCCCAGGGCGGCAGTTGCTACGATCCTCTCTATGCTATCCAGCATTATGGCATTTGCCCAGAGACGGCAATGCCAAAGGCAGGCAGCCTTTACGGCGATTCCTTGTTCAACTTCAACGAGTTTTTCAACGTGATGAGTCCTTACGTTGACGCGGTGGCAAAGAGCAATGCCTCTAAGCTGTCTCCGGCTTGGAAAAACGGTTTGCAGGGCATCATCGACTCTTATCTTGGTAAGTGCCCGACACGGTTCACTTACCAGGGCAAGACATACACCCCGAAGAGCTTTGCAGCAAGCCTGGGCCTTGACAGCGCCGCTTGCAACAACTACGTGAGCTTCACGAGCTATACCCATCATCCTTTCTGGACGGCATTCGCCGTTGAGGTCCAGGACAACTGGCGCAACCCATTGTCGTGGAACGTTCCTGTCAACGACTTGGCCAAGATTATCGACAATGCTATCATGAACGGCTACACCGTGGCTTGGGGTGGCGACGTGTCTGAGGATGGCTTCACCCGTACTGGTCTCGCCTACATGTATGACACGAAGAAGCTCGCCAGCATGGAAGGCTCTGACATGGCACACTGGCTTAAGCTCGCCCCTGCTAAGAGGAAGAATGTCGTAGACTCTCTCGGCGTGAACGTGCCTGAGGTGGAACCCACACAGAAGCAGCGCCAGGAGCGCTTCGACAACTGGGAACTCACCGATGACCACGGAATGCTCATCTATGGTATCGCAAAGGACCAGAATGGCAAGGAATACTACATGGTGAAGAACTCTTGGGGCACGACGGGTGACTACAAGGGCGTTTGGTACATGACCAAGAACTTCATCGTGGCAAACACCATGGACTTCATGGTTAACAAGAACGCCGTGCCAAAAGACATCCGCAAGAAGTGCGGTTTCTAAGGATTCTCACAAAACCACACATATAAAGGCTCGCAAAGCAAGGCGAGCCTTTTTTATCGCTGTGTATTTCGCATGGCTTGTTTGAGAGATTGTTTAACGACGGCATAGAAATTGTCACTGGCTTGAAATGCAATATGAAAAACAAGCTTATGCCATTGTATGACAAGATTCTGTTGCGCAAAAGATCTGTCATAGAAACCATCA
>ERZ1023843.150-NODE-150-length-11980-cov-5.909602_pt1 | contig 11980 bp, 10 predicted proteins | sample MGYA00380384_ERZ1023843 | MGnify/ENA primary metagenome ERZ1023843 (study PRJEB33179, sample SAMN07448989) | human gut metagenome | biome: Human-gut; feature: Human associated habitat; material: Faeces | host: Homo sapiens | place: India: Bhopal | collected...
ACAGGCAACAAGGACGAAGACATTGCCCGCATGACCCGCAAGATGGCCGTCGTCACGGAGAATTTCATCAAGGAACACCCGACAGAATGGCTGTGGTTCCAGCATCGCTGGAGTACAGAACCGGAAGAATTCATAGCACTGCAGCAGAAACCGGAGGCGCATACCGATGATAGCCGAAAAGCTGAAAAAGAATAAAATCTCCATCATTGCCGTCATTGCCGTCATCGGCTTTGCCGTCATGCTCTATAGTTTCATGCATCCCCAGAAGACGGAAGACCCCATGGTCAGCCCGGATAAGCTCGTCGAATTCGAAGGGACGGAGCTGGAAGAAAAGAAAGACGGCCAGCTCGTCTGGCGCTTGACAGCCGATAAGATCCAGATCGACCCGGACACGCAGATCATGTATTTCACCAACCCCAAGGCCCTGGTCGTCGCCGAAGATGGAACGCAGATGACCATTACGTCGGACAAGGGCATCGTCGACCGCCAGAAACGGACCATCGAAATCAAGCCGCCTGTCAAAGCAGAAACCGATAAGGGCGATACGTTGCAGACCGACGGCAGTGTGTATTATAATATGGATACGCGTATGATCAAAGGAGGCAAGGTCGTCATGGACCGCCATGACAAGACGTCGCTCAAAGCCGATGCTTTTGAAACGGACAGCAGCCTGACCAAGGTGACGCTGACCGGCCATGCGCAGGTGACAAAGGGAGAATAACTATGATGGATTTACTTGGAAAGAAACTGGCAGCTGCCGCCCTCATGGGGGCCATGATCCTGCCGGCTGCCGGCGCCCTGGCGGCGGATAATAACGGCAACCCGGCCGTATCCGTCACGGCAGACACGCTGGAATATAACGGTAAGACCCAGGTCGCTACGGCGACGGGCAACGTCGTCATCGTCCGCGACCAGGCTACGATGACCGGCAACAAGGCCGTCTATAACTTGAAGACCGCCGAAGCCGACATCGAAGGCAACGTATCGGTCCAGCAGCCGGACATGCAGCTCAACGCCGATAAGGTCCATTCGACCAACAAGAATTACGTCGTCGCTACGGGCAGCGTCCGCGGCGTCTACGGCGATAAGAAGGTCAATGGCGACAAAGTCGAATACTATCTCGACCAGGATTACGGCATCGTTACGGGCAACGGCTATCTTGAAGCCCAGGGTTCGCAGATGTGGGCCGATCACATCGACGCCTGGTTCAAGCAGATAAAGGCCATCGGTACGGGCAACGTCCATATCGAATCGCCGGCGGAAAACCTCGTCGCCTATGCCAATCAGGCCGTCTACACCCAGACGCCGGGTCAGAATGACGGCGTCGTCCACTTGACGGGGAATGTCAATGCCACTCAGAACGGCAATTCCCTCAACGGCGACAATGTCGATATCCGCCTGGCCGATAATTCTGTCCAGACCCGCAGCCGGTCGACTATCGTCATCGTACCGGGCAGTAATCCGTAATCGTAAGGGGTATCTATGTTTATTCAGACTGAAGATCTCGTAAAAGCGTATAAAGAACGAAATGCCGTCAACGGTGTCAGTATCCGCGTCGACCAGGGCCAGATCGTCGGCCTCCTGGGACCGAATGGCGCCGGCAAGACGACGACTTTCTACATGATTGTCGGCATCGAACGGCCGACGTCGGGGAAGATAACCATTGATGGCAAGGACATCACCAACCTGCCCATTCACAAGCGGGCGGCCTATGGCATCGGCTATCTGCCCCAGGAAGCGTCGATTTTCCGCAAGCTCACCGTCGAAGACAACCTCCTGGCCATGCTGGAGACGACGAAGCTCAGCAAGAAGGAGCAGCATGAAAAAGCGGAAGCCCTGATGGAAGAATTTTCCATCACCCAGCTCCGCGACCGCCTGGGTATCCAGCTGTCCGGCGGTGAACGGCGCCGCGTGGAAATCGCCCGCTGTCTGGTCATGGACCCGGCCTTTATCCTCCTCGATGAACCTTTTGCCGGCATCGACCCCCTGGCCGTCAACGACATCCAGGGCATCATCAGCCATTTGAAACGGCGCGGCATGGGCGTCCTCATTACCGACCACAACGTCCGGGAAACGCTGAGCATCGTCGACAAAGCCTATATCTTGAGTGAAGGGAAGATCCTCCTCGAAGGCAGTCCGGAAATGATTGCCAATGACCCGGTAGCCAAGAAATTCTACTTAGGCGAAGAATTCAGGATGTAACAGGGAGTATGGAATGCGAATATTAGATAAGTATATACTAAAAGAATTTATTGGCCCCTTTTTATTCGGCGTCTGTGCCTTTACAGCAGTCTTCGTCGGGACGGGTACGCTCTACCGTATAGCCAACCTCATCAACCAGTACGGGGCTTCGGCCTGGGCTGCCTTCCGCGTCTTCGTCCTGGCCATGCCGTCGATCATCGTCGTCACCTTTCCCATGTCCGTCCTCTTAGGGTCGCTCATGGCCTTTGGCCGCCTTTCTAGTTCCAGCGAAATGATCGTCATGCGGGCTGGCGGACAGAACTTCATCCGCCTGGCCATGCCGATTTTCATTGCCGCTTTCTTCATTTCCATCGGGGCGACGGCCTTCAACGAATACGTCGTGCCCAAGGCCAACAACGCCTATAACACGATCATCAATGAAGAAATAAAGCACAATGTCGCGCCGACGACGCAGGACCATATCATCATCAAGAATACCAAGGGCTCCGATATATCCAGCCTCATGTATGCCCGTCAGTACGACGCCAACACGAAGCAGCTCAAGGATATTACCGTCCAGGAATTTGAAAATGATACGCTCATGCGCGTCGAACAGGCTGACCGGGCCGACTGGAACGGCCAGAAATGGGTCATGCACGAAGGCATGATCTACGACGTATCGGCCAATGAACAGACGACGCGGTCCCTGAAGTTCCAGAACCAGGCCCTGCCGATTACGCAGAAGCCGAATAAGATCAATGCATCCCAGAAGAAACCGGATGAACTGACCATCCGCGAACTGCGGGAACAGATTAAACTCTTGGACCAGAATTCCGTCAACACCAATAAGATGAAAGTCGAAATGTACAACCGCTTCGCCCTGCCTCTGGCCAGCCTGGTCTGCGCCATCGTCGGCGCGCCCCTGGGGATGCAGAAACAGCGCGGCAGCTCGTCCATCGGCTTTGGCATCAGTGTCGTCGTTATCTTTATTTACTATTCCATCATGACCCTGGGCAACGCCCTGGGCAATGGCGGCAAGATACCGGCCTACCTCGCCGCCTTCCTGCCGGACATCATCTGTGGCGTCGCCGGCGTCATCTTAGTCTACAAAAAATCGAAATGAGGGAAAAGGCGCTGTCGCATGAAGGCAGCGCCTTTTTTGTATGCAAAAATATCGTAGCTTTATAGTCATTCTTCCGGGGCTTGGCGCTCGGACTCAGAAGCGGCTTCGCCGCAATAGACTCTAGAAATCAGGCGCCGGAGCGCCTAAAGGCCCCCCGGCAAAGGGGAGATGGCCGCCAACGGCGGTCTGAGGGATTCTCAGGAGAGGTTGGCATCGGCCACCTGGCTCCTGGCGGGTTCGCGTGCTCCACTTCTCTTGCCGAGAGTGCCATTTGCTGGCGTGCTGAAACTCGCTGCGCTCAAACAAAGCCGCACGCCGGACGCAAATAGCACGCACGGCATCCGGCACAGTCTACAAGGACCGTGCCGGACCGAGGTCGTTCCCGCAATGTCACCTACCAGGAGCCAGGCAGCCTTATTCATGCTACTGAATAAAGAAATCTAAAAAATCACGGACAGTAAAAAAAATGTGCTTTTTCTTGAATATCTTATTTCAGATTCCGGCTGACAATTCTGTTGGAAGGAGGAGGTAGCAGTATAAAGGCGAGTTTTCTAAAAAAATTCTCACGATTTTTTAGCGCTATCCTCTTCAAAAAGACATACTTGCTATGGGGGGATTGTACTACAATAATATTGTACGTTTTAATGATATGAAAAGGAAGGGTGATTGTTTGTGAGTAAAATGAATAAGGACGAGTCGCTGACGAAAAAAGTGCTATTATCCATTATGGCTGCAGGTGTGATGAGTGGTTTTGTATTTCAGGCAGAAGCAGCAGATAGCCTTATCGTGGACGGCAATTCGACGATTGTTAAGGACAATGAAACTTTTACTAAAGTAGGCGCAAATGGTGGGGCTAATATTACCCTGAATGGCGGTCTGATTACAGGTAGCAAAGAAACACATAAGGATGATGAAGAACCAGCTATCATTGCTGCCGATGTTGCTGCAGAAATCGATAGTGGAAGTGTACTCACGGCGAATAATGTAGCCTTTACCGGTGAAATTACGGCTCATGATGGCGGCAAAATTGTTTTAAATGGTGGCAGTGTAAAATCGGGATCTTTCTATACTGCACAGGGGCGGCAAGATGGATATAATACCGAAGTTGGTGCCAATGATAGCGGATCCTCAATTGAATTCCACAAGGTAAAGATCGATTCTAATCTTGGGGCTTTTGATGGAGGTGTCATCACTACTTATGATTCTGATATCAATGCGGATACTTCCATTTATACCGAAGGCCAGAATGCACGAATCAGCTTGAATAGTGCGAGTGGCAGTAATACGTATACTGTCGGCGAAGATGGTATAGAAGCAGCAGATGGAAGTACAATCGACATAAATGGCGGCAAAGTGAATACTTCCTATTTAGTTGCTAATGATAATACAAATATTACTGCAGGCAAAGCAGATATTAATGCTACAGAAGGGATTTGGGCTTCCGGCAAAAACGCTATAGTTACATTAAATGGCACAGAAAAAACAGTATATACTGTTGGCAAGGGGATTATTGCGGAAAAAGGCGGTAAAATATATATCCATGGTGGGACTTTGGCTGATAATGAACTGAGAACGAAGATGTATAAGGTTCAAGATGCAGAAGATAAAGAGGTTATCTATAATACAGATGCTAAAGGCATTGTTCTCGATGATAATGGCGTCATCTCCACTATGTCTAATCAGATTTACGCGAAAGCGGTATCAGCTACAGAAAAAGAATTCGGTGCTATTACAAACAAAGGTATTGACTTCAAGGGCGGCGGACTAGTTTTAAATGATGATAAGTATACACAATCATATGCTAATGCTGCACAAGCTGAGTTGCAAAAACAAGGGGCAACTAAGTTGACTATGAAAGGCAACTTGGTTAAAGATAATACGGGAGAAATCCAAACGGAAATTCCTGTAAGCGAAGTCGCTGAAAAATTTGGTAGCCGTATTGAACTTGACAAGGTTACAGCAGAATATGATAATAATCTAATTGTCGGCAGCAAAACATTATCGGATAAGTCCATCGAAGGCATCGATGTGAAAACACAGGTTGCAAATTGTTTCTCCGTTGGGAAACTAAATTTGGTTGCTGGCAGCAAGGACGTTATCATAACTAATGATCAAGAAGTCACACTTGGTGGTAGTAAGGGTGGTAATATTATTACTGTTGCAGACACTGATTCAAAAGTTAAAGTTATTGTGGGAACTGACCAGGCCGGTACAGAAAAAAATACGGGTAAGTTAAATATCGGTAATAGTCTGGCCAATGAACGCACACCGTACTATCTTAATGGTGAAGTTATTGTCAACAAGGACAGTCAGCTGAATATTAGTGGTCAAACGAGTGTTGCGGATGGAATGACTTTGAACGATGGGACACTCCAAGTTAAGAAAGGTGCTTTAAAAACTCAAGCTTTGAATGTCAATGGCAAGGCAAAACTGACAGGCACTGTAAATACTGAAACATTAACGGCTAAAGATAAAACGGTTTTGACAATTGGTGATAAAGATAGTGACGGTACTCTTATCGTTAATAAGGCCGAATTAAACGGTGGTATGCTTTTCCTTGCTCCTGTGTGGAAAGGGTATGAACTTATGCGTGATCCAAGTGGGGGGGGAGTAAAAAAATCTACAGCTCTTGATGGTGCATATGTAGTCGGACAGAATTCTAAAATTTCTTTTGGTGCAGATTTGACAGCTGCTGATAACGCTTTTAAAAGAAGTAGAGAAAAATGGGGGGCCGATGGCATCACGGCAGTGGCCTATATTGCTTCGCCTGTTGATGTAACAAAAGGCTCTATCATGGTAGATGGTTCTCAGACAACAGCTCTTGGTGTATTATCTGCAGGTTCAGTGAAGTTTGCTGATAAGTCACTTCTTATGGTCGATGCTTCGGCAGTTATGGGAAATAAAGCAGCTATTACTGGCGTGAAATCGGCAAATGTTGCTGATGCCTCTAAATTGTATCTTGATAATGCAAAGAAGGGCGAAACCTATAAGATACTTGCAGGCAGTACACAGGGGTGGAAAGCAGAAAATATCATCAGTAATAATAAGCTGTTGACATTTGAAATTAAAGCTGCAACAGGTAATGAATACGATGTAATCACTGATTCAAAATCGGTAAAAGATGCTTACGGTGACCAGTTAATTGCTGGCGATGTTTATGATGCTGCATTGGCAACCGGTGGTGTTGCTACTGATTTTGTTAATCGTGCTTCTGATGATCATTACAATGCCGATGATGCGGCAAAAATCAGTGCTTTGAATAGTGCCGTGGCTCTTAATGAATTAGCAGGCGTTGAACATGGAGCATATGCAGTGAACAATCTCTTAACGAATGCTATTGCAGATCACATGTCCTTAGCCAATGAAAGAACCCATGATAAGGATATTTGGGCAAAATATATCCATAGTAAGGAAACTATTGATGGTCTGGCAATCGCTAGTATGGGCGGTCAGTATGATTCTACCTATAACGGTGTTATCGTGGGTGCTGATTTGTACAAGAAAGGGAAAGCAGTCATTGGTGCAGCCTTCAGTTATGTAGATGGCGATACCGATGGCAATACGATAGCAGCTCGAACAGAAAATGATGCGAAATATTATGGTGGCAGCATTTATGGCGGAATTCAGGATAATACCAGCCTCTTGATGGGTGATATCAGCTATTTACATGGCAAAAATGATATTGACCAGTATAATAGTGGCATGAACTTAACTGCAGACGTTAAGACTGATGTATTTAGCCTCGGCATACGTGCAGAAAAGAGCCTTCGTGCAGGTATTGGTAAATTCGTTCCTTATACCGGTATCCGTTATATGCATCTCAGCACCGGTGATTATACCAATAGCCTGGGCATGCATTATAATACAGATGACATAAATTTATGGTTATTACCTGTAGGAATCAAATATAGTGCAGATGTTAAAAACGGCAACTGGACCATTCGGCCACTGGCTGAAGTTGGTTATATATGGAATCTAGGCGACTGTGATAGTACACAGACGGTAAGCATTAATGGGATAAGTAATGGCTTTTGCTATGACGTAACCGATACAGGCAGCTATATCGCCCGACTTGCTGTTGAAGCTGAAAAAGGTAGCATTACCTATGGATTGGGCTATGGTTATCAGAAAGGCGACAGTGTTAAAGACAACCAGTGGATGGCTAGTGTTAACTGGAAATTCTAAGCTTAAAATTTAATATACTAGCATATGAATTAGGGAGTGTTACAGAAAGTCTTCGTGTGACAATCCCTTTTCAGTACCTTGCAAAAGTATTTGACCGGCTATTGTACAGAGTGCAGCTTACTTTATTTACTGAATTTCTGTAATGGGCGCTCTACGTGGCGCCCCTACAGCGAGCATGAGACCGGCTAACAACCAGCTGCTAACGACTAGGGCAGGACGGCCCTTGCAGTACACGGTAGTTATGGGCTATAATATAATGATATAAAGGAATGAGCAAAGGTGGTGTCTTATGGAATATGGATGGGTCATGCTGATCGTCTTGTCTGTTATGGGCGGGATCATTGCCTATCTCGGCGATAAGATCGGCTCCCGTGTAGGGAAACGGAAAATTAAATTATTCGGTTTGCGGCCGAAGTATACGTCCATCCTGGTCACCATCCTGACGGGAATCAGCATTGCCGTCATCACCTTAGGCGTCATGTCTATCTTGTCGGAAAACGTCCGCATCGCCTTGTTCGGTATGCACCAGCTGCAGATGCAGAAGGCCCAGCTCGAAGCCCAGCGGGATGAACTGCTGCAGCAGGCCAAGGACCTGGGCAAGGAACTGAACGACAAGAACGAGCTCATCGCCTCCAATGAAGAACTCCTGAAGAAGCAGCAGGAACAGCTGGACGGCAAGAATGAAGAAATCCGGACGACTCAGCTGGACCTGCAGCAGGCCCAGGCCGCCCGCGACGACAAGGCCCGCCAACTGACGGCCATCCAGGTTGCCATGGACGAAGCCAAGAAGCAGCGCGACTCGGCCCTGGCCGATAGTGAAAAGGCCCGTCAGGACGTAGCTATGCTGGAAGAAACGAAGCAGAAGATGATGGGCACCATCGACGTCCTCGACAAGCGCATCAAGCTGCTCAATGAAACGATGACCAATATCCGCGAAGGGACGGTTGTCTTCCGCGTCGGCGAAGTCCTGTCCAGTAACGTCCTCAACGGCGGCCTGAGCCAGGCCCAGACGCGGGAAGAACTGAGCCGGGCCATGAGCCAGACCAATACCATGATTTGCCGTCATCTCGGCGTCCGCGATGAAAATACGGTCCTCCTCTATATTGCGCCAGACGAATTCAACGCTACTGTCGACGCCCTGCAGAAAGCCGGGAAGTCGCAGAAACTGCTCCGCATCATCGCCGCCGGCAACATCATGCTCGGCGAACCGGCCCTGGTCCACGTCGAAATGTATGACAATAACCTCATCTATCACCGCGGCGACGTCGTCTACGAAGAACGGCTGACGGCTCAGGAATTGTCGGGCAATGCCGAACTGCAGGTCATGCGCTTCCTCCATAACGTCAATCAGCAGGCCCAGGCCAAAGGCCTCCTGCCAGACCCGCTGACAGGCAATGTCGGGGCTCTGACGGCTGCGGAAATGTTCGAGACCATCAACAAGATAAAGAACCACAGCGGCGCCGATATCGTCCTCAAAGCCGTCACCGAAGCCGATACCTACACGGCCGGCCCCTTGCAGATCGACATCCGCGTAGAAGCCGACGAATGATGGGAATAAAAACAAGCCGCTAGCCACTAGCCACATAAACGGGCGCCCCACGGGATCGCCCCTACAACTTAGGTGTGCCGCAATGCGGCAACGCCGATAACAGGGGGAGTTATTTTGATCTTTGCCATTGACCCTGGTTCGGAAAAGACGGGGACTGCTGTCGTCGCCGATGACGGCAGTCTGGTCACGAAGGCCATCGTGCCGACGCCGGAACTGGGCGACTATTTGAGTCACGTTTATGAAAACTATCCTTTTTCCCATATCGTCATGGGCGATGGGACCAATCATAAAAAACTGCAGCCCCTGGTCGAGCAGTGGATCGCCAGGAACCACGGGGATATCACTTTTTCCCTGACAGATGAAAAATTCACCACTGTCGAAGGGCGCAAGCTCTATTTTAAATATACCCCGCGCAAGGGCTGGCGCCGTTTCGTGCCACTGTCCTTCCAATATCCGCCAGAACCGGTCGATGACTTCGTCGCCTGGATCATCGGCCGCCGTTATTTAGCGAAACAACAAGGAGAAAAAATATGAAATACATCTTGCGTGCCCTGGGCCTGGCCTTTGGCGCTCTCATCTACACCATCGGCCTGGACGTCTTCCTGGTCCCGAACCACGTCATCGACGGCGGCGTCGTCGGCATTGCCCTCATGGCAGCGCAGGTGACAGGCATCAGTTTCAGTGTGTTCATCATCATCCTGAACATTCCTTTCTTTATCTTTGGCTATAAGAAGATAGGTGCCTTTTTCACCATATCTTCGCTCTTTTCCATCCTCTGCCTGTCCGGGTGGAGCACGTTCATCCATTACGAACGGGTCACGTCGGATCCTTTCTTGTCGACCATTTACGGCGGCATCATCATCGGCCTCGGCGTGGGCCTCATCATCCGCTGGGGCGGTTCCCTGGACGGGACGGAAGTCCTGGCCATCATCGCCGACAGGCGCACGCCTTTTTCCGTCGGCGAGACGATCATGTTCTTCAACCTCTTCATCCTGGGCAGTTCGGGCTTTGTCTTTTCCTGGGACAGCGCCATGTATTCCCTGGTGGCATACTTCATCGCCTATAAGATGATCGACGTCGTCACCAACGGCCTCGATGAAATGAAGGGCATGCTCATCGTTACGGGCAAGCACGACGAAGTGGCCGACTGCCTGACCAGGGATATGGGCCGCGCCGTGACCCTCATCAACGGCGAAGGCGCTTACAAGCGGGAAAAGACGATGATCCTCTACTGCGTCGTGTCGCGCCTGGAGATCACCAAGATACGCGATGCCATCACCGGCGTCGACCCCAACGCTTTCGTATCGGTCTTCGATATCAGTGAAGCACATGGCGGCCTCTTCAAGCGGCATAAAATGCATGAATAAAAAGTCAAAAAAAGCTTGACATAATTGGCGAATCTGCTGTATTGACATACAGCTCATATTTGCTATTATATAAAATAATTGGGTTATAGCGTTAACCTGAAAAAATGACAACACAGGTGATAGAACACCTATTGGGAGGTATACAATGGCACAGTTAAATTTCAATATCGAAGACATTTGCGGCACTTTGTCGGAAAATAAAGACGGCTGGCGCAAAGAACTGACGTACATCAGCTGGAATAATCGGGCACCGAAATTCGACCTCCGCTCGTGGGATCCGGATTATCAGGCTATGACCAAAGGTATTACCATGACCAAGGAAGAACTGGAAAAACTGCGTGATGTATTGAACGAAATGGATTTCGATAAATACTAAGGAGTGATTAAGTATGCTTTCGGCAATTCAATGAGATGAATGGAATGAAAGCATACTTTTTTGTTTTCCTTGCCAAATTTGCCAAAACATTATATAATCTCTAGTTGTATGTGCTGTTAGTACTTGGTAATAATTTCAAGGGTGAATGAAATGGTTCGTATAGCGAGAGATAAGCGACATGCTTTATTAAAGAAGCGGATTGAAGAAAATCCTTTTATAAACGACGAAGAATTGGCTGAAGAATTTTCCGTCAGCGTGGCTACTATCCGCTTGGACCGCATGGCCTTGGGAATCCCCGAAATGCGTATCCGCATCCGCCAGAAGGCAGAAGCGGCGCAGCCGAAACTGCGCAATGCCCCTGTCGTCGGGGAGCTCGTGGACTGCATCATCGGCAAGAATGCCATTTCGATTATGACGGCAACAGACGATATGGTCGACGAAGCTCACATCGTGCGCTCTCAATGCCTGTATGCCCAGGCCAGTTCCCTGGCCCGGACGGTATTGAACCTTCCTGTCTGCATTACAGCCGTAGCCAATATAAAATATAAACAGCCCGTCACTGTAGGCGACAAACTGATTGCCAAGGCCGAAGTCATGCGCCAGCGCGATCAGAAATACTACGTATGGGTCACGATCCGGAAGATGCGGAAAGAAGTATTCCGGGCAAAATTTATCATAGAATCTTTGGAATAATGGAGCGGTAATAGAATGAAAATAGCTGTAGATGCTATGGGCGGTGATTACGCACCTGAAGAAATCGTCCTCGGTGCCGTAGAGGCCGTCAAAGCATATGATTTTGATGTCGTCCTGGTAGGTGACGAAAAGAAAATACGCGGTGTCCTGGACCAATACGGCGCCAAAGAAAGCGACCGTCTGTCCATCGTACATGCCAGCGAAGTCATCGAAATGGGCGAACATCCGGCCCAGGCCATCCGCCGCAAGAAAGACGCGTCCATCGTCGTTGCGACGCGTCTGGTCAAAGACGGCCTCTGCGATGCTGTCGTCGCCGCTGGCAGCACGGGTGCCGCTGTGACGGCGGCTCTCTTTGGGCTGGGACGCATCAAAGGTATCGAACGGCCCTGCATTGCGACGCCTATCCCGTCGAAGAAGGGCATCACGGTGCTCCTCGATTCCGGGGCCAATGCCAACAGCAAGCCGAAACACCTCGTCGAAGGGGCCATCATGGGATACCACTATGC
>ERZ1023843.151-NODE-151-length-11976-cov-4.926348_pt1 | contig 11976 bp, 9 predicted proteins | sample MGYA00380384_ERZ1023843 | MGnify/ENA primary metagenome ERZ1023843 (study PRJEB33179, sample SAMN07448989) | human gut metagenome | biome: Human-gut; feature: Human associated habitat; material: Faeces | host: Homo sapiens | place: India: Bhopal | collected...
GCACTGACCCTGGCTGCCGACGACCAGCCTGTAGGCTCCCTGAAGAGCGTCTTTTCGCATAAGACCTGGCAGATGACGGTCTATGAAGGCTGCATCACCCAGGGGAAACTCGGAGAAGAGGAGGATTGGCAGTGGATCGACTGCAAGGACTACGCGTCCTTGCCCTGGGCCGGACCGCACGGCAAGATCACTGCCATGGTATAATTGATGAAAGGTCTTTTCTTTATTAACTTCATGGTCATTACATCCTGTATCTGCGTCGTCGCGGCGCTGTTATGGGATTATGTCGTCCGCACGGGCCATCGCTGGCTGCTGCTCCTGGGGACATTGCTGCTGGCCGTCTTATCGGCAGCCGGCCTCTACCATTATGAAGACCTCTTTCCCGGCCTCATCGCGTCGGGCTGGGAAGGTCTCTATGACGGCAAGGCCATGGCCGGCCTGATCTGGCTGCTGGCCTGTCTCTTGGCCTTTCCCTGCCTGGTCGTCGTCGCCATAGCCCGCTTTTTCTGCCGGCCCCGGCGCCGCCGGAGAGGGCGTCGGCGTCAACGGCGCTCGTCGGGCGTGACGCGCCGGTCTTTCCTCAAAGGCCTGGCGGCGCTGATCCCCGTGGCGGCTTTCGCCACCAGCGGAGCGGGCAATCTCTTGGGCGAACGCGATTTGGATACGACCTACCATGTCTTGAAATACAAGAACCTGCCCGATTATCTCGACGGCTATAAAATCGGCCAGCTCTCTGACCTGCACATGGGGCTCTTTTTCAGTCCCCGGCGATTGCAGGAAGCCCTCGATGCCGTAGCGGCACAGGGCGTGAACCGCCTGGAAATCACAGGCGACCTCATCGATGAACTGGCCCTGCTGCCCAAGGCCCAGGCCATCCTCAAAGCCAATGCCAGCCGCTTCCCTGACGGCATCGACTTCTGCTATGGCAATCACGAGTATTACCGCAGTTTCGATGCGATTACAGCCATGCTCGATGACACGCCGGTCCGGGTACTGCGCAATTCGGCCTTCCAGGCCAGCCGCGGCTGCGGCCAGGGCCTGAGGGGCTGCAATGGCCGCGACGGCCGGTCTTTTTATATCGTCGCCACTGATTACAGCTTTGCCAAGGGTGATGAAGCCTTTGCCAAAGAACGGGAACAGTATGTCCGGGAAACGCTGGCTAAGGTTCCGGAAGATGCTTTTGTCGTCATGCTGGCCCATCATTCGGCCTTTATCGACGAAGGCTTTGCCCATCACATCCCCCTGACCTTGTGCGGCCATACGCACGGCGCCCAGTTCGCGCCCATTGCGCCCTTGGTCACGGCCCTGGGCTTCAAGTACCTCCGCGGTATGTTCCAGAAAGGGGACTGCCGGGGCTATGTCAACCGCGGTACAGGCCACTGGCTGCCTTTCCGCGTCTTCTGTTCCCGTGAGGCCAGTGTCTTTGAATTACGAAAACAAGCGTAAAGGATGAATGCCCATTATGATGATCAATACCGCTGTACTCCATATTTTTGATTTCAATACCAACGTCTGCATCGTATCCCAGAAGGACCTCGATTTCAGCAGTGATGTCGTCTACGAATACGTCAGCAAGCGGCTGAACTGCATCATCGGCGATGCCGCCCAGAAGACGGGCGTCTTCTATGCGACCAGCGCTTTTCAGATGAAACTGCAGGCCCTCGTCGACGGGACCCTGACTTTCGACGATTTGGCGTCCCAGATCGCCCGCGAGCTCTACCAGCTCGTGTCCCATTGTGATGAACCGAAATCGGCAGACCTCCTGGTCATCGACTTCCAGGATGACGACGATGTCCGCAACCTGGGCATCCTCATGCTGGACAACAAGACGGCCTATACCCATCAGATTCTCGACGACGAAGGGACGGTCTACAACAAGCTCATCAAACATTACGCCATCCTGCCCGGGACGGCGCAGAAAGCCGAGGCCTATGCCCTCATCCGCCTGAACGATTTTTCTATCCATTTCGTCGACAAGAAGCGGAAAATGGACGGCGAAGACGTCTACCTCCTGCCGGACAAGCTCCTGCAGTGCACGTCGGTCATTTCCAGCAAGGAAGCCGTGAAGGTCGTCAGCAAGATTGCCGAAAAAGTAGCGGAAGAACACGGCGCCAGCACGGTCGAAGCCTTATCCAAAGCCAAGACCTATCTGGTGGAAAATGCCGAAACGGCCGATTCCTTCTCGCCGCAGGACCTGGGAAGCGACGTCTTCGGCGATTCGCCGGTCCTGCAGCGGGAATTTGAAGAACAAGTCAAAGAAGCGAAACTGCCTGAAGCCGTAGCCATCGAAAAGGAATATGCCCAGAAGGCCGGCCGCAGCCATAAAATCAAGACCGATACGGGCATCGAGATCACTTTTCCGTCGGAATATATCGAAAATACCGACTTCATCCAATTCATCAACAACCCCGATGGGACCTTGTCCATTGAATTGAAGAATATCGGGAAAATCGTCAATAAATAAGGGGGATTATTATGTCATGCAAGAATCGGCGTAAAAAAGCCAGGAATACTGCAGCCGTTCCGGAAGGGACAGCCGCAACGGCACAGCCGAAAAAGAAGAAAGGACCCGCTCACGGTCTGGACCGGAGAACCTGGGTCTTGTACCTCGTCGGCTTTGCCGCCCTGGCCTGGTCCTATTTTATCTTATTCACCCGCAACTGGTCGGACGCAGGCTTTGCCTTCACCGTCCTGGTTACGGTTCTCTGGCCCTGGTCTTTGTATAAGAATTGGAAGAAAGGGCCGAAAAAGAGGTAACGCTTATGGATATGTCCCATTACAATAAAGATTACGATACGTCCCACCCTTTCCACATCGTCGCCCCTTATGAACCTATGGGCGACCAGCCCGAGGCCATCGCCTCTCTGGCAGACGGCATCCGTTCCGGCCAATGGGCCCAGGTCCTCGTCGGGGCTACCGGGACGGGCAAGACCTTCACTATGGCCAAGCTCATCGAAGCCGTCCAGAAACCGACCCTGGTCATTGCCCACAATAAGACCCTGGCTGCCCAGCTGTGCAGTGAATTCAAGTCATTCTTTCCCGATAACGAAGTCGGTTATTTCGTCAGTTATTACGACTTCTATCAGCCCGAAGCCTATATCGCCTCGACAGATACGTACATCGAGAAAGACGCGTCCATCAACGATGAAATCGATAAATTGCGCCACTCGGCGACGATGAGCCTCTTTGAACGGCGCGATGTCATCATCGTCGCTTCCGTTTCCTGTATCTACGGCTTAGGCGACCCGGAAGACTACAGTGAACTCGTCGTATCCCTGCGACTGGGGCAGGAAAAGCCGCAGGAAGAAATACTGCACAAGCTCGTCGATATCCAGTACAGCCGCAACGACATGAACCTCGAACGCTGGACCTTCCGCTTCCACGTCGATACACTCGAAGTCTTTCCGGAGGCCTTCGCTAACTCCATCATCCGCATCGAAATGTTCGGCGATGAAATCGACAGGCTCACGGAAGTCGACGTCCTGACAGGCGAAGTCATTGCCGAGCGCAAGCACGTCGCCATTTATCCGGCCAGCCATTATGTCACGACCAGGGACAAGATGGAACGGGCCCTGGGGACGATCCGCCAGGAATTGGACGAACGGCTGAAAGTGCTGAAAGACGGCGGCCACTTGCTGGAAGCCCAGCGGCTGGAACAGCGCACGCGCTATGACATGGAAATGATGGAAGAAATGGGCTACTGCTCAGGCATCGAAAACTATTCGCGCCACCTGGCCGGCCGCAAGCCCGGTCAGGCGCCGTATACGCTCCTCGACTATTTCCCCGATGACTTCCTTATCCTCGTCGACGAATCGCATGTCACCCTGCCGCAGCTGCGGGCTATGTACGCTGGCGACCGGTCGCGCAAGGAAAACCTCATCGAATACGGCTTCCGCCTGCCGTCGGCTTTGGATAACAGGCCGTTGAAATTTGAGGAATTCGTCGAACGCATCAACCAGATTGTCTACGTCAGCGCTACGCCTGGCCCTTATGAAATGGAAGTCCAGACCAATCTGGCCCAGCAGATCATCAGGCCGACGGGCCTGTTGGACCCGAAAGTGGAAGTCCGTCCCATTGCCGGACAGATGGATGACCTGTTGGGTGAAATCCGCAAGCGCACAGAAAAGGACGAACGCGTCCTGGTGACGACGCTGACCAAGAAGATGGCTGAAGACCTGACGGATTACCTGAAGGAAATGGGCGTCCGCGTGCGCTATCTCCATTCGGATATCGCCACCATCGAACGGGCCGACATCATCCGCGACCTGCGGGCCGGCATCTTCGACGTCCTGGTCGGCATCAACCTCCTGCGCGAAGGCCTGGATATGCCGGAAGTCTCGCTGGTAGCCATTCTCGATGCCGATAAAGAAGGCTTCCTGCGTTCAGAAACGTCGCTCATCCAGACCATGGGCCGGGCGGCGCGAAACGTCCATGGACAGGTCATCATGTATGCCGATAAGATTACCGACTCCATGGCCAAGGCTATGGAAGAAACGCAGCGGCGCCGGGAAATCCAGGATGCATATAATAAAAAACATCACATTATGCCGAAATCGGTCAAAAAAGACGTCGTCGACCTCATCGAACTGACGAAAGTCGCCGAAACGGAAGCGGCCTATGGCAGCCAGAAGGGAAGGAAAGGCGGCAAGATGACCCGCGAGGCCCTGAACAAAGTCATCAAGACCATGACCTTGCAGATGAAAGAGGCGTCGAAGAACCTGGAATTTGAAAAAGCCGCCGAACTGCGCGACCGCCTGGGCCAATTGCGCCAGCAGCTGGCCGATATGAGCCACGATGATACCCTGCCTAAAAACATACAGGGCGAAGACATGCCCAAGCGCCGCTACAGCCGCAAGATAACACGGCCGGAGGCGAAGAAGAAGTAAACGTAGTTCGTAGTTCGTGGGTCGTTCCTCGAAGCAGGTTTTAAATTTTAGCCCATCACGACGAACGATGAACGACAAACGATGAACGTTATGATAACGGGAGGCACGAAGTGCAAGATAAATATATTGTCATCAAAGGTGCACGTCAGCACAATTTAAAGAATATCGACGTCAAGATTCCCCGGGACAAGCTCGTCGTCTTTACGGGTCTGTCCGGCTCGGGCAAGTCGTCCCTAGCTTTTGATACGATTTATGCCGAAGGCCAGCGCCGCTATGTCGAATCGTTGTCGGCCTATGCCCGGCAGTTCCTGGGCCAGATGGATAAGCCCGACGTCGATTACATCGAAGGCTTGTCGCCGGCCATTTCCATCGACCAGAAGACGACGAGCCGCAATCCCCGGTCGACAGTAGGGACGGTCACGGAAATCTACGATTACCTGCGCCTGCTCTACGCCCGTGTCGGCGAGGCCTACTGCCCGAAATGCGGTAAGCCCATCCGTCAGCAGACCATCGAGCAGATGGCCGATGCCGTTATGGCCCTCGGCGAAGGCGAGAAGGTCATGGTCATGGCGCCTGTCGTCGACGGGCGAAAGGGGACTCATCAGAAGCTCCTGGCCCGGCTGGTCAAAGATGGCTATGTCCGCGTCCGCGTCGACGGCGAAGTCTATCTCTTGTCCGACGATATCCCCCTGGATAAAAATAAAAAGCACACTATCGACGTCATCATCGACCGCCTGGTCATCAAGGACAGTATCTTGACGCGCCTGACTGATTCCCTGGAAACGGCGGCTAAATTGGCCGATGGCATCGTCCATATTTTCCGCATGGCGACGAAAGAGGTCCTGACCTTCAGCCAGCACTTCGCCTGCCCGGACTGCCATGTCAGCCTGCCGGAAATCGAACCCCACCTCTTTTCCTTCAACAGCCCCTTCGGCGCCTGCCCGGCCTGCTCAGGCATTGGCAGCACCATGCAAGTCGACGCGCATCTGGTCCTGCCGGACCACAAGAAATCCTTTGCCGACGGCGCCGTAGCGGCCCTCAGCAGCAACCCCGATTCGTGGTTCATGCGCCAGCTCGGCGGCCTGCTGCGGCCTTACGGTTTTACCTTGGATAACTGCTACGATGACTTGCCGGAAGAATTGCAGGAAAAACTCATGAACGGCTCAGACGATACGTGCGTCTTTGAATACGAGAACCTGCGCGGCGAAGTGAAGCAGTTCGCCACGGCCTTTGAAGGCATCCTGCCCATGGTCCGCCGCCGCTACCGCGAAGCCTCGTCGGACATGATGCGCGAGCAGTTCGGCCAGTTCATGACTGTCAAGCCCTGCTCGACGTGCCACGGTGCACGCCTGCGCCACGAAGCGCTGGCCATCAAGATCGGCGGCCTGAACATCGCCGAATTGACGGATTTGCCCGTCAGCGACATGATTTCCTTCTTCGATAACTTGAAATTGACGGAAAAACAGCAGCTCATTGGCAAGCAGATCTTCAAGGAAATCAAGGCCCGCCTGAATTTCTTGCAGACCGTCGGCCTGGACTACCTGACATTGTCGCGGACGGCGGGCACCCTGTCCGGCGGCGAAGCCCAGCGTATCCGCCTGGCCACCCAGATCGGGTCGGGCCTGGTCGGCGTCCTCTATATCCTGGACGAACCGTCCATCGGCCTGCACCAGCGGGACAACGACAAGCTCCTGGAAGCCCTTAAGCGCCTGCGCGACCTGGGCAATACGCTCATTGTCGTCGAACACGATGAAGACACCATGCGTGCTGCCGATTATATCGTCGATATCGGACCGGAAGCAGGGGAACACGGCGGCACTATCGTCGCCCAAGGCACGGCCGATGACATCATGGCCTGCCCTCAGTCTTTGACGGGCCAGTATCTGAAGGGGACCAAGTATATCCCCGTTCCGCAAGAACGGCGCCAGGGGAATGGCACCTTTTTGGAAATCATCGGCGCAGCTGAGCACAATTTAAAACATATAAACGTCTCCATCCCCATCGGGACCCTGACCGTCGTCACCGGCGTGTCCGGCTCGGGCAAGTCAACGCTGGTCAATGAAATCCTCTACAAGGGCATGGCCGAAGCCGTCTACGGCACGCCGCACCGGCCGGGCAGGTTCAAGGCCCTGAAAGGCGTTGAATACATCGACAAGATCATCAACATCGACCAGTCGCCTATCGGCCGGACGCCGCGGTCCAATCCGGCGACGTATACGGGCGTCTTTGACTTCATCCGCCAACTCTATAGCCAGACGGCAGAAGCCAAGGTCCGGGGCTACAAGGCCGGCCGCTTCAGCTTCAACATCAAAGGCGGCCGCTGCGAAGCTTGCAAAGGCGACGGCATCATCCGCATCGAAATGAACTTCCTGCCTGACGTCTACGTCCCCTGTGAAGTCTGCCACGGCGCCCGCTATAACAGGGAAACGCTGGAAGTAAAATACAAGGGCAAGAATATTTCCGACGTCCTCAACATGACTGTCGACGACGCCTGCCAGTTCTTTGAAAACATACCGCGCATCGTCAATAAGCTGAAGACGCTGCAGCAAGTCGGCCTGGGCTATATCCGCCTGGGCCAGCCGGCGACGACCCTGTCCGGCGGCGAAGCCCAGCGGGTCAAGCTGGCGACGGAATTGTCCAAGCGCAGTACCGGCCGGACTCTGTATATCCTCGACGAACCGACGACGGGCCTGCATACGGCGGATATCCACAAGCTCATGGACGTCTTGCAGATGCTCGTCGACGGCGGCGATACGGTCGTCGTCATCGAACACAACCTGGACGTCATCAAGACGGCAGACTACCTCATCGACCTCGGTCCCGAAGGCGGTGCCGGCGGCGGTACGGTCGTCGCCACGGGGACGCCCGAAGAAATCTGCCAGGTACCGGAATCCTATACGGGTCAGTTCCTCAAGCCCGTCCTGGAACGGACCAAGGCCATCATGGCCGGCAAGAAGGGGGTATAAGCCATGGCCGTCAGCGAGGCCGTCCGGGAAAAAGTCCGCAACCTGCCGACCCAGCCCGGCGTCTATCTCTGGAAGGATGAAAAGGGCAAGATCATTTACGTTGGCAAAGCCGTCAACCTGCGCAACCGCGTGACCAGTTACGTCCGCCACGATGCCAACAGGGCGCCGAAAGTAGCGGCCATGGTCAGCCATGCCGCCGATTTGGAAACCATCGTCGTCGCCACGGAAATGGAAGCTCTCATCCTGGAAAATACGCTCATCAAGAAATACCATCCCCATTACAATATTATGCTCCGCGACGACAAGACCTATCCTTATATCAAGGTCACTGTCCAGGAAGATTATCCGCGCATCTTCATGACCCGCCGCGTCAGCCGCGACGGCGCCCGCTATTTCGGACCCTTTGCCGACTCGACGGCAGTCCACCGTGTCCTGAAACTCATGCAGCGGGCTTACCATATCCGCTCGTGCCGGACCATGCCGACAGACCGGCCGTGCCTGCAATATCACTTGCACCACTGTGATGCGCCGTGCGTCCACTATATTACCAAAGCCGACTACGGGGCCCGGGTCCGCCAGGCCCTGGATATCCTCGAAGGCCGGGACAGCGGCATTTCCCGGTCGCTTCAGCAGCAGATGGAAGACGCTGCTGAATCCATGGAATTCGAAAAGGCCGCCATGTACCGCGACCAGATCAAGGCCATTGCCGTCATCCAGGAACAGCAGAACATCGTCAATACGGCTGGCGGCGATATGGACGTCATCGGCCTGGCCCGCCAGGCCGGACAGACGTGCGTCCAGATCTATACGGTCCGCATGGGCAAGCTCATGGGACGGGAGACCTTTTCCCTGGACAACAGCAGCGATGACGACGTGCCGTCTCTGATGGAAGCCGTCGTCGATCAGTATTACAGCGACGGGACCTTCATCCCGTCAGAAATCGTCGTGCCGGCCCTGGAAGACCTGGACGGCTGCGAACGCCGCCTGAGCCAGCAGAAGGGCAGGAAAGTGACCGTCGTCATTCCCCAGCGGGGGCCGAAGAAACAGCTCCTGGACATGGCTTCCGAAAATGCAGTCGGCCTGTTGGAACAGAAACGCCTGCAATGGCAGCACGACGTAGACAAGACGACCGGTGCCGTCGAAGGCCTGGCGCGCATCCTCAATCTGCCCTGCCTGCCGGAGCGCATGGAGTGCTTCGATATTTCCCATACCCAGGGGATAGAGACCGTGGCCTCGATGGTCGTCTTCGAGCACGGTCAGCCGGCTAAGAAAGAGTATCGCCGCTTCAAACTGAAGACCGTCCAGGGCAAGCCTGATGACTTTAAGTCCATGGCGGAAATCATGGAACGGCGCTATGGCGAAAAGGATTGGCCCGTGCCGGACCTGATCATCATCGACGGCGGCAAAGGCCAGCTCCATGCGGCCCTGCCGGTCATCCGCCAGGCTGGCTGCGAAGCGCCGGTCATCAGTCTGGCCAAGCGCATCGAAGAAGTCTTCGTCGAAGGCCGCAGCGATTCCATCATCCTCAGCCATCACACGCCGGAACTCCAGCTGCTGCAGGCCATCCGCGACGAAGCCCACCGCTTTGCCATTACCTATCACCGTCACCTGCGGGGTAAGCGCAGTCTCGTATCCATCCTGGACCACGTCGAAGGCATCGGGCCCAAGCGGCGCAAGGCCTTGTGGACGGCTTTCAAGACGCTGGCCGACATGAAGACCGCTTCCATTGACGAACTGGCTGCCGTGCCGGGCATGAACCGCCAGGCTGCGGAAAATGTCTATTATTTCTTTCGCCTGGGGACGGATGAAAAGAGGAAATTGACCCAATAGATATGATATAATAGAAAGAAATGAAAGAGGAGGGATTATGATGATGAAAAAGAAAGTCCTCACCGTTTTATGCGGCGCCTGGCTCATGGGGGCCGCCGCCATGGCCGCTTCGCCGGCCGTCATCCAGGATGCGCCCAAAGCCGTGTATACTCACAGCGATGGCAGCGTCCTCAGTATCCAATACCCGTCCATCACGATGACGGAAAATGCCGGAGCTGCCCAGCTGATAGCCCAGTATTTTGCCGATGAGCAGCAGCAGGCCAAGACCTTTTTCGACCAGCAGGGCAATAAAGGCGTCAAATTGACGGAAGAGAAGACCTATACCGTCACCTTGAACGATGGCAAATATTTGTCCTTCCTCGATGAAGGCTATCTCTATTTCGACAGGGCTGCCCATCCGACCAGCTGGAAGACCGGCGTCGTCTTCGATATGGCGACGGGCAAGCGCATCACCAACTGGCGTGACCTGGTTAAACCGGGCGATGAAAAGTATTTCACCCTCAAGAAAATCACCAATAAACTGACCCTGAGCGGCCACGTCCTGTCGACGTACTTCAACGGTCTGACAGAAGACCCGAAGAATTTCTATCTCGACAAGAGCCGCAATATCCACTTCGTCTTTGGCCAGTATGAGGTAGCACCGTATTCGTCGGGCATCATTGATATCAATATGGGCAGACAGGCAAAATAAGTCATAAAATAATCTTGCTTTTTTTGGACCAATATGATATTATAAACGTGTCAAAAAAATTAATAAGAATTATGCGTTAATACGTTGATTCAGGAGGAAAAGAACAGGGATAAGTACGAATGCAGCATTTGTGGTTACATTTATGACGAAGCTGAAGGCGATGCAGATAACGGTATCGCAGCTGGCACGAAATTCGCTGATCTCCCGGCAGATTGGGTATGTCCGACCTGCGGCGCTGATAAAGACGCTTTCGTAAAAATGGACTAACAAACTAGCAGCTAGCTGCTAGCCGCTTAAAAGGGACTGTCGCACGAAGGTTTATTCTATCGTGTGCGGTCCCTTTCTCTTTATAGTTTGTAGTTTGGCGCCAAATATCTGGGAGGGCCTTTGGGACGGCCCTACGAACTGCTAGCTGCTAACGGCTAACTGCTAAAAAGGTCCTGTCGCTATGCGACAGGACCTTTTTATTGACAATATCCCGGAAGCACGATACAATGATTACTGTTAGACATAAATATTCGTCATGTTTCACATGATTTTGCAGGGGGTGCTTCTGTGAATTTAAAATATGTCAAAGGCAGTTACATGGATGAAATCATGTACGAAGGCCGGCCTGTCCTGTTTACCCTCGATGGCCTCGAAGAAGGTCATGAAGAGGAAGCACAGCAGTACGGTGAAGAAGTTTGGAACTGGGTTTTGGCGCACCGCTCCCGTGTCATCGCTCATGCGCCGCTGATTGCGAATTTCAAGAAGAAGAAATGGCGCTCTGACGGCGCAGCGGAAGTGACAGCCGAGGAAATCCGCAGTTAATTAAGTCGCATCACTTCGATTTATGCTACTTATAAGAAAGGCTTCGACGTATTCTTCGATACCAATGACGTATTCGATGAACGGTCCATCGTCATCAGCATGGGCAAGAATTTCTTCTTTGAAGGCTTCAAACTCTTGTAATCCTGTCATATTGTAGAATCACCGAGAATGTGGTAAAATAAGGAATAATCATTGATAGCGAGGTGAATATCATGGCAAAACACATCATTACGATCAACACAGAATCGATCCAGAAGACGGCACAGCACGCTGGCTGCAGCGAATGCCAGACGTCCTGCCAGTCCGCTTGCAAAACTTCTTGCACTGTTGGCAATCAGATCTGCACAAAATAAGTTACGTGAAGGAAAAGGGGCGTCGCTCACGCGGCACCCCCTTCTTTTTGTATGGAGGAAACATTATTCATGGCTGAAATTAAACCAATGATTCATAAATACTGTCAGAACGGGACGTACATGCTCCTCGACGTCAACAGCGGCATCATCAACGTCATCGACAAGATGACCTACGATGTTCTCGACGTCTATGACGGTACCAATAAAGACGCTGTCTATCAGGCCTTTGCCGGGACGTATGATAAAAAGGATTTGGACGAAACCCTGGGCGAACTGTATGAGCTCATCGAAAAGGAAATGCTCTTTGCACCGATGACGGAAAACTTCAAGGTCGTCGCCGAAGAAGAACCGGTCATCAAATCGCTCTGCCTGAACATCGCCCACGCTTGCAACCTGCGCTGTCAATACTGCTTTGCCTCCCCGGGAGATTACGATACGCA
>ERZ1023843.154-NODE-154-length-11818-cov-13.268384_pt1 | contig 11818 bp, 8 predicted proteins | sample MGYA00380384_ERZ1023843 | MGnify/ENA primary metagenome ERZ1023843 (study PRJEB33179, sample SAMN07448989) | human gut metagenome | biome: Human-gut; feature: Human associated habitat; material: Faeces | host: Homo sapiens | place: India: Bhopal | collected...
AAAAGAACGTAGTATACAAAGATACAAACGAGCATTTAGATGGTGTTAGCCAGACTTCATTCGACACATATATTGATGCTCTTGAACGTTTGTTTGTTATTCAAGACATAGAAGCGTGGAGCCCTGCTATCCGTTCTGCATCTGCCATACGACGAGGTTTGAAACGTGAGTTTGTTGACCCCTCTATTGCTGTTGCAGCTTTAGGTCTGTCACCTGAAGCTCTCTATACTGATTTGAAAACATTCGGTTTCTTGTTCGAATGTATGGCAATCCGCGATCTAAAAGCTTATTCATTATCCCTTGGTGGGACCATTTCATATTATCATGACAGATACGATTTGGAAGCTGACGCAGTTCTTCATCTTGAGGATGGACGATATGCTCTAATCGAATTCAAACTGGGCAGTCGAGAGATTGAAGAAGGAGCAGAACACCTAAAGGAAATAAAAAGACTTGTGCAAGAGCACAATACGACTGAAAAACAAATTAAACTGCGTGAACCGGATCTGCTTATGGTTATAACTGGAGGAGAAAGGGCCTACACCCGTCCTGATGGTGTCAAGATCATACCCCTCGCTTGCTTGAAGGACTAACATGCAATACACTATTTTGTAAAACACCCCCTATAATATAACTGAAATTTCGGATTTAACAAGTGGGAAAGCCCTTGCCAAATCCGAAACTTGAGTAAAAAATAAGTTCAACAAAGGCAAACGAACTCAAACGCTTTCATTATGCAATTCGCATAAAGCTCAAACAATTCTAAGCCGAATTGTTATGCACCACCGCAAAAACACCCAACAAAACACCACAAAAGTTCCCAACAAAATGCCACAAAAGCACCCAACAAAACGCTGCAAAGAACGCAAGCACTAATGGGGACGACGCGTCCCGCGGGAAAATGCAATGTTCATACACTAAATATAGACTCGCAGACAGCACCAATTACACGTCTGTCTGTGAGCTTCTGCCTTAATTCCCGCGAGACGCGTCGCCCCGTAGCGCTTGGTGCTTGAGTTCGTTCGAATGTATGCGTTTTACCGGACAATATTACACTACATCTTTTTATCACGCACATTTCATACATCTTACACAAAATAGCCATAAACAGCTGATTTTCAACGCGTTCAACAGTGTAGGATATACTTAGAAGCATCTTACACACCTTCTTGCACACTTTAGTATCTTACACATGTCATATTCTGTGGTGCCAGGCACGATGTGTGGTAACGGGGGAGGCTTTTTCGGGCAATGCGAGGTAGGATTTTCTGTCTATCCGACTAAAAATCGGCTCTCCCTATACCGGTAGGCACAAGTGTATGTACCATCATACAGTGCAGGCAACAAGGTATACCCGACCTGCATGCAGTGTGTAACTTTACAGGCGGAGTGTAAGATACTGTACAAAGTATCCTACACTGCGTAATCATTTGATTTTCAGTTTGTTATATAGAGTTTGTGTAAGATGCAAGATAGTTCTTCCTAAACACTTTGTGGTAGAGATTTGCTATTATTAATGTTAGCAAAAATGTTACTTGCGTTGACGCCAGTTTTATTCCAAGTTATTGCTTCTATATAACAAAGTTCAAAATATCATCTTTGTTATTATCTCAACTTGTTTGCCATTCTGGCAAAGGGAACTGTCTGGTGAAACCATTCTGATATTATGCTCACGGATCGCACCGATTGCACGGATTCTTTCGCTCACGCAACGTGCTTTAGCACCACGGAGATGACGGATTTGACGGATTTTGTGAGCATTGCATGCTCACTTCGCTATTAGCTCGTTGCTGCGACCAGGTACCTTACTACATAATCTGTGCTAACGTATTTCGCCACGGGTACGTTACGGGCCAATAGCGAAGTGAGCATGCAATGCTCACAAAATCCGTCATCTCCGTGGTGCTAAAGCACGTTGTACAAGCGAAAAAAATCCGTGCAATCGATGTGATCCGTGAGCGATAATATCAGAATGGTTTCACCGAACAACAATAAACGAAAAATGCCTTTCAACATTTACACCCGTTTGTGCGGTGCTAACGTTGAAAGGCATTCTTAATTAGTGCGCGCTCTTATTATTTAGAGCGTGAGAAAGTGTGCAAGGTATTACTTAACCAAAGTCTTCTTGCCATTAACGATGTAGAGACCCGGCTGCTGCACACGCTGCACGCGGCGGCCCTGAAGGTCGTAAATGCGAACGGCTGCAGCGGCTTTGTCTGTGCTGACATTGTTGATACCAACAGTTGCGTTATTTTTATAAGTCACAACGATGTTGACAAAGTCCTCAACCGTGCCACCATAGGTTTCGTTGCCCGTTACACTCTGCATGGTGTAACCCTCGATGGTGGGGATAACGATGGGGTAAGCAGTGCCAGCTACAACCAAGTCGCTGCTCTGCTTCAAAATAACCTTATCGTCATCAGCATCGCGGCAAACGATGTTGACGGTGAACATGGGCTGAGCGTAGAATGTTGAAATACGTATGGGGTGGCCTGTGCCGCCGTTCCAACCTACGAGGTCGCCGCTTGCCAAACCGTCCCAATACTGTCCACTGGTGCTCTTGATGTTCCAAGTGCCGTCGGCATTGGTAGCAAAGGTGAATGTGTCGCCACCAACCCTTGTAGCCGTTGTAGCTGCTGAATTTTTGAGTTGCGGCACATACAAGCCTGTATACTCGTTCAACACCTTGAACTTGTTGCCGCTGCCCTGGAGTGTCCACACGCCAGTAGGAAGCATGCCCTCGGCTGAGAGGTAACGGTTGATGACATTATTGTCTCTGATGGCACGATAGCCGGCACGGCCAGCAGCAGTGGTGGCATCGTACAACAAATATTTGTTGTTGCTCTTCAACTCTTTCACTGGTTCGCCCTCAGCCTTTACACCTACAATGGCATTGATTTCGTAAGTCACATTGATGGTGCGGTCGGCATCGGGAGTGATTTGTGTGCCGTCGGCCACTTCGCTGTTGAGCAATGTGCAATACTTTGCTTCGGGCACCTTCATGGTGTAGCTTTCGCCCACGGGCACAGTTACCTCGTCCTTGCTGATGAGTACACCGGCCTTGTCGGCACAAACAATGTTGAGCGTGTATGCCGAACGCTTGTAAGTTACGTTATAGTTGTTGTCGCCATCGGCTTCGATGTGCTCAACTGCAGTGTTCTTAAATGTGGGGCAAAGGTCGCCAGTGATTTCGGTTACGCTGACGGGTACACTGCGCTTGAATGTGCCAAGGTTCACACCCTTGTCGTCCTGGCAGTTGAGGGTAACAACCTTCACTTCGGTGGCAGTCCATTCAGCGCCTTGGTTGCGGGCGGCATCGTATGACACACCGGCACCAGTGGTGGCACCAGCATTGGCTACGCCCGACGGCACAGCAAAGAGGCTCTTGCCTCCCACCTTGATGCGCAGGTCGTCATAGTTCTTTACATAACTGATGGTGACGTTGGCATCGGCAGTGGCGTTGCCCATATTGACGGGACAGCCCACACGGTCGGCATACGCACCGAGCGAGTTGATGTAGCGACCTGTGGCAACGTTCTTTACCTTGACAGTTTGTGAGCCGTCGGCATTGATGGTTGAAGCCTCAACCGTCCATGCGTTATTGGCAAAGGCATTGTTGTTAGCCTTGAGGCTATTGCCATTGTTGTCATCGCTCAGTGTGATGCTTTCAAAGCCTTCGACAGCATTTGTCAGCATGTAGGTCTTGCCCTCTTCAAGGTAGTCGAAGGTGACAGGCTTAGTGCTTGAACCGCCGCCGTAATCCTCCTTGGGTGAGAACTCCCAGCAACCGCCATTGCCGTCGTTAGGATTGCTATAAAGATTGACAGCAAGTCCCTGACCGCCCATTGACGAATTGAGGTACTGTCCGTTTACCTTGTCGCTTGCAATGGTGTAGTAATAGTTGTCGCCCTTCTTGCCGTATGAGCCGCTACCGAGTACAAAGTTGTAGTGCTTGGCAGAGTTGTCGTAGCTCCAGCGGCCACTTGTGCTCACCGCACTTGGATCGGGCTTAACCGAACCATCGGGCTGTGCCATACATACGAGCGCATATTTGCCCGGATTGGCGGGGTCCTCCTCGATACTCCACCACTGGTAGTTGTAGTTGGCATCGCCTTCGGCAGCCTGAGGACTTGTCCAAAGTACGCCGGCCTTTGCACCCTTGCCACTGTTGGCAGAAATGAGTGACGAGCCGTCGGCCAGGAGTTCGATGCAGCGGCCTGCACGTGTGTTGTCTGTACCACCCGAAATGATGCGGTAGTAGTACTTTTTGTCAGCGGTGTTGGCATGAGGCATTACCATTGTGGTTTCGCCTCCCTGGCCGTTGTCAAGCATGAAATACTTGCAATATTTGTAGTTGCCATAGTTAAGCATGACAGTATCGGCCGACATACGCTTTTGGAAGTCGCTGAAATTCTTGCCCGATTCGGGTGTCCAGCCACGCTCGGCCACAGCTATGAGACGCGGCAAAGCGAGCCATTCCAAATAGTCGGTGTCAGACACGTGTTCGCACCAGAAAGTGCCCTGCACACCATATGTGGTGGCGCTGGGGATAGCTTGGTTGTAAGTAGCTTGTACATTGTCGGAACCAGAGCCTGCACCAGGAGGGTCGGTGGGACCATTGCCCTGGCGGCGGTTGATGTAGTAGGGTCCCCAGGGGGTGTAGATGCTTGGCATGCCAAGTTTCTTAGCCTGATCAACAGCGGCTTCGGGGTTTGTCCAACAGTATACTACCGCACCAGTAGACTTCATGATGTCGGTGTCGGCGCCTCCTGCAGTGATGCCTTCGTTCCAAATGGCCAAATGGCGGCCTTTAGACTTGACAAATTCGTCGAGTTGCTGAATGAAGTGGCTCTGCAACTGACGGTAGCTGGTCAGTTTGAGTTCCTTGTACAATGCTTGGCATTCGGCATTCTTCTCCCAAGCATAAGTGGGGCATTCGTCGCCACCGATGTGAATGTACTTGCCGGGGAAGAGTTCCATGAGTTCCTCTAAAATATCCTTGGCAAATTGTACGGCCTTGGGGTTGGCCACATTCAAGATGTCGTTAGAGATGCCGCCATCGTCCCACACGTTGTGGGCACCGTCGGGTGTGCAGCTAAATTCGGGATAGGCCGTCATGGCTGCAGAGAAGTGGCCGGGCATGTCAATTTCGGGCACGATGTCGATGTGACGGGCCTTGGCATAAGCTACCACGTCCTTTATTTCCTCTTCGGTGTAAGAGTAAGGACCGTAGGGCTTATTTATCCAGTACTGTGTCAGTTCGTACATATCAGTATAGCGTCTGTTGGGCGCTGTGGCACCGATGGTAGTGAGTTTGGGATACTTTTTGATGGGTACACGCCAGCCTTGGTCGTCGGTCAAGTGCCAATGGAAAGTGTTCATCTTGTAAGCGGCCATGAGGTCGATAATGCGCTTTACCTCGTTGGCGGTGAAGAAGTGGCGTGACACATCGAGCATAAAGCCACGGTAGTCAAAGCGCGGCTGGTCGGTGATGCTCACCACGGGCAATGGGTACGAAGTGACAGTGGCGTCCTTTACCCCAGCCATGACATTGGCGGGCAACATCTTTTTCACACTCTGGAAGGCATAGAAAAGGCCTAAGGCGCTCTTGGCCTGAATGGAGACCTTGCTGTCGGTAATGTCGAGTTTGTAGCCGTCCGTCTTCAGTGAAGACGAGGCGGGGAGCAGCGACACCTGGAAGAGGGCGCTGGCATCGTCGGCAGCCACACTGACTGCGGCGCCAGTCACGTCGGTATATGACTTGGCAAATTGGTTTACCTCATTCACGCCATCCTCGTCAAGCCCGGTATAGCTCACAGTGAACTGTGAGGGCAAGGCCAAGGAGCCCGTACCAACTGTCATGGAGGCTGGACGCGGGGTGAGGTTTACGAATGTCTGTGCCCATGTTGCCCCTGGCAACAAAGACAGCAGCAGCAAAAACGATAGTAGCTTGTGCTTCATGTTCTTAGCTTGATTGTTGATTAGTATTAGGTATTTGAGACAAAGGTATGAAAAAGCCCCGACTTTCGCAAGGAAAGCCAGGGCTTAATCATTATCTGATAAGTTAATTAGTTGACGGGGTAACAGGTTGACGGGTTAACGGGTAAGTTTGCCAAGTATTTTGAGTTCCTTAGCATCATAAGCCGTGTATTACATACTTACCTGTCAACCTGTCAACTAAGAATCTTTAATCTCTTGAACGGCCGCCCACAAATATCATGACGTAGTATGCCAAAGTGGCCAAAGAGCTGAGTGCTGCCACCACATAGGTGTAGGCGGCAGACTTTAAGGCCGATACGGCCATGGGTTGCTCAGACGCCGAGGTGATGCCGGCTCTGAGCAGCCAGGCGGTGGCACGGCGCGAGGCGTCAATCTCGACGGGGAGGGTGATGAAACTGAACAATGTGGTGAGGGCAAACAACACAACACCGGCCAACAGTATGCCCGGCATGGAGTGTATCAATATGATGCCGGCAAGCAGCACCCATTGCACCCAATTAGAGGCAAACGAGACCACGGGCACCAGGGCCGAACGCATGGTGAGCGGCGCGTATGCCACGGCGTGCTGCACAGCATGACCGCACTCGTGGGCTGCTACCGCGGCTGCGGCAACAGAACGGCTGTTGTACACAGCCTCGGACAGGTTGACAGTGCCATTGGCGGGGTTGTAGTGGTCGGTGAGGTAACCTTTGGTGCAGGTTACCGTGACATTATTGATGCCATTGTCGCGCAGCATTTTTTCGGCCACTTCGCGACCGCTCAAGCCCGACGCTATGGGTATTTTGGAGTATTTCTTGAATTTGCTATTAAGATTGCTTTGCACCACATAGCTGAGTATGGCGATGCCAATAAATAGGATTAAATACATACTGAAGATATTTATGCAAGGTTTGTAAATTACGGGGTGTTAAGGGGTTAAGGGGTGGCCTTATGGCCTAACTTGCTCTTGATGAATGCCGTACACTCGGCGAATATCTGCGCACCGAGCAAACGCAATGAGCCTGCATACACCACTACGGCTGTGACAACCTTGAGCAATAGCGAGATGTAGATGTTGCCATTGGCCAACTGCGACACGGCCCACCCCGCAGCCATGGCCAAGGCGGCCAATGCGGCGAAGGGCAACACATCGCGCAGGGCATACCTCAAACGCAGACCGATGAGGCGGCGTACGAACCAGTGCCACACAAACAGCCACAATGTGTTGAGCGTGATGTAGGCCACTACCATTGCCTCCACGCCATAGGGGTACAAAACTACGAGCAGCAACATCTGTGCCAAACACAGAGCTATGGTGTTCCACATAAAGATATTGCTCTTGCCACGGCTGATAATAAAATTGGCGTAGAATGAGGCTACCGGCACGAAAGCGCCCCCTATGCTGAGCAGCTGCATGAGCCGCGCACTGGTGAGCCACTTGTCGGTAATGGCTATGGTGATGAACTCGGGCGCTATGAGCGCCAACCCGAACAACGCCGGGCAGGACAGGAAGGCAGTGAAACGCAACATTTTGCGAAATATCTGACACATGCGGCCATTGTCATCGCTCTCAAGACGTGCAAAAAGGGGCTGTGTCACACTCCACACCATGCCGGTGAGCATGTTGTAGCCCATGCCTGTCCACTTGTTGGCCTGATTGTAGTAGCCCACCGTCTTTTCGCCATAAAGGCGGCCAAAAAATATGCTGAAGATGTTGTTGTTGATGTGGGTGAAGATGTTTGTGGCCAACAGTTTTGAACTGAAACCTATCATGCCTCGCAGCGGACGCAGATTGATGTGCCAGGTGGGGTGCCAACCCGCAAACCACCAGCTGCCGACGGTCATGGTGATGCAATACATGAGGTTCTGTATGGCTATACCCCAATAGGCAAACCCATTCCATGCCAGGCAAATGCCGGTTATGCCCGAAAGGACAAGGGATAGCATGGTGAGCAGGGCGGTTTCGCGCACCCGCATATTGCGAAAGAGCCAAGCACGTGGCGCAGTGTTGAGGGCGGAGATGACGAAACTCAAAAACGACAAACGGGCTAACGGCACAAGCACGGGCTGGCGAAACCACGCAGCTATGAGTGGTGCGCAGCAAAAGAGTATGATGTAGACCGTTACGCTACAAAGCACGTTGAACCAAAACACGGCATTGTAGTCGGCGTCGGTGATGTGCTGCTTGCGGTTAAGTCCTGATATGAAGCCGCTCTCCTGCAGTGTGGTGGCAATGAGCGAAAATATGGTGAGCATGCCCACCATGCCATAGTCGGCGGGGGAGAGCAAACGGGCCAAGAATATGCCAAACACGAGGTTCAGCGCCTGTTGTGCCCCGTTGCTTATGCCGCCCCAGAACAGGCCATTGGCGGTTTTTTCCTTTAATGTTTTTTCGGTCATAGAAGTGCTAAAACAGTGAGTACGGCAAAGATGAGCATGTTGCGCGATGTCTTGCCCAATATGCGGTTGAGCGTGCGGCCCTGGTTGATGCGCACCATTTCGCGCCAGGTAAGGCTATGCGGCACGAGATACAACAGGGGCAAGATGGCGCAAAGCGTGTGGTCGTAAAATGCCAGCATGGCCACGCAGACGCAGCCGGCCACGCCTTGCAACAAATAGAACATGGAGCCGAATTGCTCGCCTAATGCTACGATGAGTGTGCGCTTGCCGCTCAGCGCATCTTGTTTGCGGTCACGATAGTTGTTGAGCACCAGCAAGGTGTCGATCACCAATCCGCTTGCCGCAGCAAGCCACCACACGCTGGGGGTGAGCATTTGTGCCTGCACATAGTAGGTGCCGCACACTGGCACGATGCCGAAAAACACCCATACCAATATGTCGCCGCACCCCATGTATGAAAGCAGTGTGGTGTAGAGAAAGGCAAACAACACGCAAGCTGCGCCAATGCCTATCAGGGGCCACCCGCCAAAGGGTAACAGGCCGCACCCCACGGCACAAGCCAATATGAGTGTGATGACTATGCCACGTGTCATGGCCCGCGGGGTTATCCACCCTTGGGCACAAGCGCGCTCGGGGCCAAGACGGTCTTCGCGGTCGGTGCCTTTGCGATAGTCGAACAGGTCGTTGATGAAGTTGGCCGCTATCTGCATGATGGCCGCAAACAGGCAGCACAACAGCGCGGGCTGCCAGCGGCCATGCCCTTCGCTGTAGGCTAATGCCGTGGCGGTGAGCACGGGAATGAGAGCGGCCGTAAGCGTTTTGGGCCGCGCAGCGAGTATCCAATATTTTAGCATGGTTGTAAAGTCTTTTTTGTTTCAGAGTCTGCCTTGCACACCCATAATCCGACAAAGGTTATCAGGCCATTCAGCACAAGCAGTTCGTAGCCAAAGGTGTAGTTCCACCATATTGGCGCAAAGTGGTCGAGCAGGCCACAAATTGTGGGAGCTGCCACACAGATAATTGGCACACAGCGCAAATTGGTGTTGCGGCGGGTAAACAAGCCAAAGGTGTAAAGGCCCAACAACGGGCCGTAGGTGTATGAGGCCATTACATAGATGGCATTGAGTACATTGCTATTGCCCACCACCTTGAACAAGATGATGCACAACGCAAAGGCGGCCACTACGCACAGATGTACAATATGACGGGTGTGTAATGCGGCACGTTGTTGCTCGCGGGCCTCGCTCATGCCTAAAAGGTCGATGCAGATAGTGGTGGTGAGCGCTGTCATGGCCGAATCGGCGCTCGAAAAGGCGGCTGCTACGATGCCGATGGTAAAGGGCACAATGACCCACTGCCCCAACACACCACTGCTGATGAGCCAGGGCAACAGGCTGTCGCCTGCGGCTGGAGGGGTGAGGTTCTGTTGGGCACACAAGGTGTAGAGCAGTATGCCGAGACCAAGGAACAGGGCATTGACTGGCAAGAAGGCCATGCCGTAGGTGCACATGTCCTTTTGCGCCTCGCGCAGATTGCGGCAGGTGAGGTTTTTCTGCATCATGTCTTGGTCGAGTCCTGTCATGACAATGACGATAAACACGCCGCTCAAAAACTGGCGCCAAAAGGCTTGCGGACTGGCTGCGTCCCACTCCCACACACGGCACATGGCGCTGTGGGTTATGGTGTGGATAACGCCTTCGAAATTGAGGTTCATCTGTATGGCGGCGGCTATAATAATGCCCACAGCTGCCAACAACAGACAAGCGGTTTGCAGGGCATCGGTGCGCACTACGGTCTGCAGTCCGCTGCGGCGGGTGTAGAGCCATATCAGCGTGAGCACGGCCAATGTGGTGACCATGAATGGGAGCAAACCGTCACCAGCAAGTGGCTGTACCACGAATTGGCACAACACCATGCACACCAAATATAGGCGGGCGGCGGCTCCGGTGAGTTTGCTCAGCACAAAGAACAAGGCTCCCGTACGGTGGGCCGAAGTGCCAAAACGTGTGCCAAGATAGGCGTAGATGCTGGTGAGGCGCAGCCTGTAGTAGAGGGGCAACAGCACAAAGGCCACTACCACATACCCCACAATGAAACCGAGGCACATCTGCAAGTAGGTCATGCCCGTTGAGGCTGCCCAACCTGGCACCGAAATGAATGTGACTCCCGATATGCTGGCACCTATCATGCCAAAGGCCACCATCCACCAGGGGGATTGGCGGCCTGCACGGAAAAAGGCGTCATTGCCTTTCGCACCATGCCGCGTGGCATGGTGCGAAACGAGCAACAGCAGTATGAAGTATGCCACCAATGTGGCTAACATGAATAGTGCTGAATACATCTTAAATTGGTGTTTGGAATGGTGTGAATTCTTGATTGTCGGAATTTTAGGTTAACAAGTTGACAAGTTGACAGGTTAACAAGTAAGTATGCTACACACCACTTATTATGTTAAAGTCATAATGGCAAAGAAGCTTAAAAAGCTTGGCAAACTTACCTGTTAACCCGTTAACCTGTCAACTTGTTTACTAATTCCGCCAACGCGTATTAGTTTATAAAATTCAGTCCGCACCAGCAGCCCCACGACAGCAGGCCTGTAATGACTGATATGATAGTCCACTTTTGGGCATCGTTGGCCGAAATTTGCGCCCGTTCGTAAAAGCCATTCATGTAAAACGAATTGACTTGTGAGGCTTTAACAATGGCTACAATGCCAAATGGCAGACAGCAGAATATGGTTGAAATGACAGCCATGGCCATGTGGTTTTTAGGACATGGGGGGAGTGCGCTTCGATTCATAGGTCTAAAAGGCTTTATTTATAAATTAGACATACTTGCAATGGAGCCGAAGCCGACACTTAAAAGAACCAGGATGTAGACAAAGTAGAACACAACGCTGGCTATCAATCCGCCAATCGCCCAGTTACGTGCTTTGTTGGAGGCTTCGACAGCTCCTTGATAATCGCCCATGAGGTAGAGGTTGTCGACCTTGCAAGCATATACTATGGCTACAATACCGGTGGGCAGGCAGCACAATATGGTTGACACGATGGCCCACACCAAATTGCTTGGCGGGCAAGGCATTGACTGGTTGGGGGTGCCGCTGCCCATGCTGTGGTACGCATTGTCGTAGGGTGCACCACTGGCTGTGCCGGCAGTGCCGGGAGTGGGCGGCGGGGTGGCACCATTGGCGTCGTTGTCTAAATACGCCTTCAACTCGTCAACGGCACCTGCACGCTGCCAGTCGGCCATGCCTTTGCACCATACGAGGGTGTCGGCACTGACGTTGAACATTGAGAATTGTGAGGGGGGTATGGGGCCTTTTTGCTGGCCTGAAGCATCGATGTAGAAGTAGTCGTTCATTGCGGTATGATTGGTTTATTCAAGTTTCGGATTTAGCAAGGGCGGGCTGAAAGCCCAATGGAGCACATAGCCCAGG
>ERZ1023843.172-NODE-172-length-11424-cov-18.605506_pt1 | contig 11424 bp, 7 predicted proteins | sample MGYA00380384_ERZ1023843 | MGnify/ENA primary metagenome ERZ1023843 (study PRJEB33179, sample SAMN07448989) | human gut metagenome | biome: Human-gut; feature: Human associated habitat; material: Faeces | host: Homo sapiens | place: India: Bhopal | collected...
CGCGCTCCAAATCTTCCATATCGTTGTGCTTGTAGTGAAGCTGGGTAGCGAATGAAAGACGACGGCCATCTACGATACTGGCGTGGTCACGATCGTCACAGATGATATAATCACCGCGGCCTACAACACATGCCAACACACCCTGATTTACAGAGAAACCAGTAGAGAAGCACAATGTCTCATCCTTGCCCATAAACTCAGCAAGCTCTTTTTCGAGCTGCACATGCAAATCGAGTGTACCATTGAGGAAGCGGCTACCAGCACAGCCTGAGCCGTACTTGTCAAGAGCAGCCTTAGCTGCATCGATAACACGCTGATCATTTGTCAAACCCTGGTAAGCATTAGAACCGAACATCAGGATCTTGTGACCGTCGATGTCAGTTACCTCTGTCATCTGCTTACTTGTAATCTCACGGAAGTATGGATACACACCGGCTTCCATATACTTCTGAGGTACACGATAATTCTTGTATCTTTCTTGTAATTGTCCCATTATAATAGGTGTACTTTATTTCTATTTTAATTTATTTTCTAGTTTCAGGCTGCAAAGATACAAAAAAAGATTAATAAAACCGCTTTTTTCCTAAGAAAGTTTACTTTTATGCTTTTTTTAGTAGATATTTCTTGCCATTTTAGGGATTTTTATTACTTTTGCAATTTAAAAAACAATTTCTTGACTAAGATATGAAAAAAAAGATAGTTTTCATCATGAACCCGATTTCTGGAACCAGCAGCAAAGCAGCGGTTCCCAGTTTGATAGATTCTACTTTGGACAAGGAGCAGTTCGAGTACGAGATAAAAATGACTGAAAGACCAGGACACGCCTCAGAACTGGCAGCCGAAGCCAGAGACAACCATGCAGACATTGTGGTTGCTGTAGGTGGCGATGGTACCGTGAACGAGGTGGCCCGTTCCCTCGTCCATTCCGACTCAGCATTAGGTATTCTGCCTTGCGGCTCAGGAAACGGCCTGGCGCGCCACCTGCTGTTGCCAATGAACCTAAAGAAAAGCATAGAGATCATCAACGCCTGCGAAATACACGACCTTGACTACGGAGTCATCAACGAATACCCATTCTTCTGCACTTGCGGAATGGGCTTCGATGCCTTTGTCAGCATGAAGTTTGCAGAAAGCGGAAAGCGTGGGCCGATCAGCTATGCAGAGAACATTCTGAGAGAAGGCTTGAAATATGAGCCTGAAACATATACTCTGGAGGATGAGACTGGAACAAAACAATATAAAGCGTTTCTCATCTCCTGTGCCAACGCTTCCCAATACGGCAACAACGCCTATATTGCCCCACAGGCATCTATGAGCGATGGATTGATGGATGTGGTCATCATGGAACCGTTTGATGTCATCGAAGCTTCACAGGTTAGTTTCGACATGTTCAACAAGACCCTCGACAAAAACTCGAAGATTAAGTCTTTCCGGTGCAAGAAGCTTCACATCACCCGCAGCAAGCCGGGTGTCATCCATTATGACGGCGACCCAGTGATGACTGGCGCCGACATAGATGTGCACATGGAAGAAAAAGGCATCAAGATGATTGTAAATCCGTTTGCAGACAAGAGTGTACGCAAGCCGAACATCATTCAATCAGCCTTTGCCGATTTCTTCAATGACATAAATATAGTGCGCGATGACATTCACAAAGACATCCAGCGCCAAAGCAAGCGAGTAGGAGCCATCAGCAAGCTCGTACAGAGAAAGCTGAATCTCTAGCCCCTACCTGACATAAAATTCTTCTGTAATTTTCGCATACCATTCTGACCGGTTCCCCTCGGAATCGGTCATTGTTTTTATAGTATTTTCCATACCATTATACCGATGCTTTGCGAACGACAGAAGATAGCGTTTAGGCTGTTTGCGCTCCACTGTCTTAACGCCACACTGCCTGACAAGATAAAATCCTAGCATACAAGCTTCCGACACAACCACCTCAAGAACCTCAGAAGGAACAATCACGGAAAAGACGCCATCATCACTCAGCAGCATTTTTGCTCCCCTGAAAAGATCTCTGAAAGGCAAGCTATCCGTATGGCGAGCCATCGTACGTTTGCTGTCTGGATTTTTTAGGCTATTCAAGAAAAAAGGAGGATTGCTTACGATTGCATCAAAAGACTCCTCAGAATGAAAGTCCTGCAATCTGCAACACTCTATTCCGACGCGATCGGCAAAAGGACTTGCCGCCACATTCTCTGCAGCCTCCTCACAAGCCTCTCCATCCATATCAATACCCAGCACCTGCGCCTCAGGGAAGCGCTGCGCCATCATCAGCGAAATGAGTCCGGTACCCGACCCGACATCCAAAATGCGTTTACCGCCAGGTGCCCATGCCCCCAGCAGCACACCATCCGTTCCCACTTTCATGGCGCAACGATCCTGATGAATCTCAAATTGTTTGAATTTAAATCCAGTCATAGTTTTACTTTTAAAATAGTAACGCAAAAATCAGCATTTTATTACAGTCTTCTTGCTTATATTAATAATAATATCTAATAAAGAGGTGATTTTCGGAAAAAACGATGGGATTCTCGGCAAAAATCACTAACTTTGCACCCTATAAATATATATTCAAGAGAATATACACCCCAAAAAGTGTTTATCAAAATAGAACAGAAATTCATATACACCCCAAAAAGTGTTTACCAAATAGAATATGAACAGAAATTCGAATACACAAATCCAGATGATAGCCGACTTTGAGGGCGATGCATCCGTATTGATACAAGAAAGGGAGGCAGGAGTCTATCCTACCCTCTGCACTCGCGACCTGGTGGTTTTTCCATCCGTGCTTACTCCTATCTTGATAGGCAGGGCGGAAAGCAAGGAGTTGGCAAACATGCTGGAGCAAAATCCAGAAACAGTATTCTGCATCTTTTGCCAGAAGCATGCGGACATAGACTCACCTAATCAGGAAGACTTGTACGAAACCGGAACATTTGCCAAGTTGATGAGAGTCATCAACATGCCAAACGATGAGCATCAGAAGACCATCATCGTACAGGGTTTAGGCAGATGCAAGATGAAGCAGATTGTAGATAAGGATCCATTCTACCTTGCCGATGTAGAAAGTCTGCCAGAAACCTGGCCTACCGAAAAGGAAGCCGAAGATCCTATGTTCAAGGCATTGACCCAAACATTCTTCGAGGAATCTATCAAATTCATTCAGTACAATGAGAACATTCCCAACGAGGCTGTCTATGCGATCAATGAGATTACCAATCGCTTCGTGAAATGCAACTTCATCTGCACTTCCCTGCCTTTTACGGCAGAAGACAAGATCAAGATGCTGGAACAGGAGAAGCTGTCAGAGCGACTGATAGAGGCACTCAAGGCCTTGCACAAGGAGCAGAAACTGCTCTACCTGCAAAATGAAATCAGGAACAAGACGCAGTTTGATCTCGACGAGCAGCAGAAGGAATATTACCTGAAGCAGCAGATCAAGAACATCAAGGAAGAGCTGGGCGAAGGCGAAAGCAGTCCGGAAAAGAAGGAGCTGCTCGAAAAAGCCAAGACCAAGAAATGGAACGAGGCAACCCAGAAGGTTTTTCAGAAAGAGTTGGCCAAACTCGACAACATCCATCCTCAGAGCCCAGACTACCCTATCCAGCTCAACTATCTGCAGACGCTGGTAGATTTGCCTTGGGGCGAATACACCGAGGATGACCTCAGCCTGTCTCATGCCCAGAAGATTCTCAACCAGGACCACTACGGCATGGAGAAAGTAAAGGAACGCATCCTGGAATATCTTGCCGTAAGATCCCTGAAGGGTGGAATGCAGAGTCCGATTCTCTGCCTCTATGGTCCTCCGGGAGTCGGCAAGACCAGTCTGGGCAAGAGCATTGCCAAGGCCATGAAGCGCAAATACGTAAGAATGTCTCTGGGAGGTCTGCACGATGAAGCCGAGATTCGCGGTCACCGCCGCACTTATATCGGAGCCATGCCTGGTCGCATTGTCAAGAACATCCTCAAGGCAGGCAGCAGCAATCCTGTCTTCATCCTCGACGAGATAGACAAGGTTTCAGCCAACAACCACCAGGGTGATCCAGCATCAGCCTTGCTTGAAGTACTCGACCCAGAGCAGAACAACACCTTCCACGACAATTACCTGGATGTGGATTACGATCTCTCTAAGGTTCTCTTCATCGCAACCGCCAATGACATCAGCTCAATCCCACGTCCTTTGCTCGACCGAATGGAGCTCATCGAAGTAGGCGGCTACATTACGGAGGAGAAGATAGAGATTGCCAAGCGCCACCTGATTCCAAAGGAATTGGAGAATACAGGTCTCGACAAATTCACCCCGAAGGTAAGCTTCAACAAGGCAGCCATCGAGGGCATCATCGAGCACTACACCCGAGAAAGCGGTGTGCGCCAGCTCAAGAAGCAGATCAACAAGGGACTGCGCAAGATGGCCTACAAGCTCGCCTATTCCAAGGAATTGGAGAAGCCATCCATCACCGCAGCAGACCTGAAGGAGATTCTCGGCACCGCCCCATTCACCCGCGACATCTATCAGGGCAACGATTATGCAGGAGTAGTAACAGGACTTGCATGGACCTCTGTGGGCGGCGAGATTCTCTTTATCGAAACCTCGCTGAGCAAGGGAAGACAGGGCAAGCTTACCCTGACCGGTAACCTGGGAGACGTGATGAAGGAATCGGCTATCATCGCCCTGGAATACATCAAGGCGCATATCGACCTGCTGGGCGTGGATTACCGCATCTTTGAAAACTGGAACATCCATATCCACGTACCCGAAGGTGCAACGCCAAAAGACGGTCCTTCGGCAGGTATTACCATTGCCACCAGTATTGCTTCGGCCATCACCCAGCGCAAGGTTCGCAAGAACATAGCCATGACCGGCGAGATTACCCTTCGCGGCAAGGTACTCCCAGTGGGAGGCATCAAGGAGAAGATCCTGGCAGCCAAGCGTGCCGGCATTACCGACATCGTGATCTGCAAGGAAAACAAGAAGAACATCCTCGACATTCCAGAAAAGTATCTCAAGGGCGTAGAGTTCCATTATGTAGAAGATGTAGCAGATGTCTGGGAGTTTGCCCTCACCGACGAGAAGGTAAAGCACCCTATCGACTTCACCATTCCTGAAAATGACAAAAAAGAAAAGAAATGAAATTTGAACTACAAGTAACAGATAAGGCAAGCGATGCTCGCACCGGCATCATCACCACCGACCACGGACAGATCAAGACTCCGATCTTCATGCCTGTGGGAACTGTGGGCAGCGTAAAGGGTGTACATTTCGAAGAATTGCGCCAGCAGGTAAAGGCCCAGATCATCCTGGGAAACACCTACCATCTCTACCTGCGCCCGGGACTCGAAGTCATCAAGGCGGCAGGCGGACTGCATAAGTTCAACGGCTGGGACCGTCCTATCCTCACCGACAGTGGCGGCTTCCAGGTATTCTCGCTTACCGGAATCCGCAAGCTCAGAGAAGAGGGCTGCGAGTTCCGTTCCCACATCGATGGCAGCAAGCATTTCTTCACTCCAGAGAACGTGATGGATACAGAACGCATCATCGGTGCCGACATCATGATGGCTTTCGATGAGTGTCCTCCCGGACAAAGCGACTTCATGTATGCGAAGAAGAGTCTGGAGATGACTCAGCGCTGGCTCGACCGCTGCATCAAGCGCTTCGACGAGACAGAACCTCTCTACGGTTATCAGCAGAGCCTCTTCCCTATCGTCCAGGGCTGTACTTTCCCAGAGCTGCGCCGCGAAGCAGCCAAGTACATTGCCGACAAGGGAGCCGACGGAAATGCCATCGGCGGTCTTGCCGTAGGCGAGCCTACCGAGGTGATGTACGAAATGATCGAGGTGGTGAATGAGATTCTTCCAAAGGACAAGCCTCGCTACCTGATGGGCGTAGGAACTCCCCAGAACCTGCTCGAGGCCATCGAGCGCGGTGTTGATATGTTCGACTGCGTAATGCCAACCCGCAACGGCCGCAATGCGATGCTCTTTACCTATAATGGTACGATGAACATGCGCAACAAGAAGTGGGAGATGGATTTCAGTCCAGTAGATCCAGACGGCTGCGACATCGACCAGATAACCACCAAGGCCTACCTGCACCATCTCTTCAAGGCCCAGGAGCTCCTTGCCATGCAGATTGCCAGCATCCACAACCTGTCGTTCTATCTCCGTCTCGTTACAGATGCACGCCACCATATCGAGCAGGGCGACTTCGTAGAGTGGAAACGCTCTATCATCGATCAACTCGGCCGACGAATCTAGCTTGAGCGTTGAGCATTGAACTTTATAGGATGCTCCTATACATATTTTACATTAAATGATGAAAGATTATAAATACATCAGAAAACATCGCAGACTGCTCAAGATGGGCAGAGCCTTCGAATCTCGCTTCGGCTGGCTCATTGCCATCCTGCAGCGCATAGCCCGCATTCTAGGCTGGATCGGGCACAAGCTGCGATTCCTCAGGGTGCTCAGGTATCTCAACCCACTGAGATACATCAAGCGGTTAGACTGGTACATTATCAAGAAGTTCTTAGGCTACTACTTCTTCTCGATTGCACTGATCATCTCCATCTCCATCGTGTTCGACTTCAATGAGAACCTGGCGAAGTTCACGGAGTATCATGCACCAGCCAAGGCCATCATCTTCGATTATTATGCCAACTTCATCCCTTACTTCGCCAACCTCTTCAGTGCGTTGTTCGTGTTTGTGGCGGTCATCCTCTTCACGTCGAAGCTGGCAGGCAACTCTGAAATCATCGCCATTCTGGCATCAGGTGTTTCCTTCAAGCGACTCCTTCGTCCTTACCTCATCACCTGCATCATGCTCTCAGCCTTGAGCTATGTACTCTCTGCCTACGTGATTCCACACGGCACGGTAGTACGCCAGAACTTTGAGACGATGTACAAGAACAAGAAGAAGAATACTTCTGCCGAAAACGTACAGCTGCAGGTAGATAAGGGCGTAATTGCCTATATGCAGCACTACGACAACAACTCGAAGCGGGGTTACGGATTCTGCCTCGACAAGTTCCAGGAGAAGAAACTCGTAAGCCACCTTACGGCGATGGAGATTCAGTATGATACGATCTCCGACAGCAAATACCACTGGAAGCTGAGCAACTGGAAGGTGCGCCAGCTGAAAGGTATGAAGGAGCACATCACCAGCGGAGCGCAGAAGGATACGCTGATTACGATGGAGCCTACCGACCTGGTTTATTCCAAGGGTCAGCAGGAAACCTTCACCAGTCCGGAACTGAAGGAGTATATTTCCAAGCAGATCAACCGCGGTTCGGGCAATGTGGTGCAGTATCAGGTAGAATACCACAAGCGCATCGCCGCCTCGTTTGCCTCCTTCATCCTCACCATCATCGGTGTTTCGCTTTCATCGCGCAAGCGAAAGGGAGGTATGGGCCTATCCTTGGGAATCGGTCTTGCACTGAGCTTCGGCTACATCATGCTGCAAACCGTATCGGCAACCTTTGCCATCCAGGCAAACTTCCCTCCGGCACTTGCCGCTTGGTTGCCGAACATCATCTTCGCCTTCGTTGCCTACTTCTGCTACCGCAAGGCACCAAGGTAATTAAACATTGAAACAAAGAACCTTGACCATTGGAACGGATGAAGATCTATCCGGCTCAATGGTCAACAAAAGAAAGGAAAAGAATGTATTTCGACGAATTAGATTTGAATGACAACGTGCTCGACGCATTATACGACATGCGCTTCGACACTTGCACCCCTGTACAGGAAAAATGTATCCCTGAGATATTGGAAGGTCACGACGTATTGGGCGTGGCACAGACCGGAACGGGTAAGACAGCAGCCTATCTGCTCCCAGTATTGAGCAAACTTGATGATGGCGGCTATCCGAAAGACGCCATCAACTGCGTCATCATGTCGCCAACCCGCGAGTTGGCCCAGCAGATAGACCAGGCCATGCAGGGCTTCGGCTACTACCTGCAGGATGTGAGCAGCGTGGCTGTATATGGCGGCAACGACGGCAACCGCTACGATCAGGAGCTGAAGAGCCTCCGCATGGGTGCTGATGTCGTGATTGCTACTCCAGGTCGCCTCATCACCCACATTTCTCTGGGTAATGTAGATCTGAGCAAGGTAAGCTTCTTCATTCTCGATGAGGCCGACCGCATGCTCGACATGGGCTTCTCAGAAGACATCAATACCATCGCTTCCAAGTTGCCAAAGACCTGCCAGACCATCATGTTCTCTGCCACCATGCCTGAGAAGATTGAGGAACTTGCCAAGGCCCTACTCAAGGATCCTGTAGAGATCAAGCTTGCCGTAAGCAAGCCTGCCGAGAAGATCAAGCAGGAGGCTTACGTTTGTTACGAGACCCAGAAGATGACCATCATCAAGGATATCTTCAAGGCTGGCGATATGAAGCGCGTCATCGTGTTCAGCGGCAGCAAGATGAAGGTAAAGCAGCTAGCTGCTGCCCTTCAGCAGATTGGCATCAACTGCGGTGCAATGCACTCCGACCTGGAGCAGGCAGAGCGCGATGATGTGATGTTCAAGTTCAAGAGCGGTCAGTTCGACGTACTGGTTGCTACGGATATCGTGGCTCGTGGAATCGATATTGATGATATCGAGATGGTCATCAATTATGACGTTCCTCACGATACTGAGGATTATGTTCACCGCATCGGCCGTACAGCCCGTGCCAACCGCGATGGTAGAGCCATCACCTTCGTCAACGAGGAAGACCAGTACTGGTTCCAGCAGATTGAGAAGTTCCTGGAGAAGGTGGTAGAGAAGATGCCTCTGCCGGAAGATTGCGGCGAAGGCCCTGAATACATCAAGCTCAACAAGCCTTCAAAACGCAATAATGGTCGAAAGGGCAAGGGCGGAAAGCAGGGCGGAAACAACCGCGGCGGCAACAATAACAGCGAGGGCGAGGGCAAGAGCAAGACCAGCGCCAAGAGCCGCAGACAGAAAGACCGCGACCAGACTTCACACAAGCGCAAGCCAAACAAGCCAAACGAGCGTCAGGAAAAGACTCCTCAGAACAATGGCGAGAAAGGTTCACAGAAGAATCACGAGAACGGCGAGCAGAAGAATCGCGAGTTCAAGAACAATGAACAGAGAAACGCTGAGCAGCGCAACGGCGAGCAGAAGAATCGTAATAACAACAAGCGCCGCAACAACAATAAGCAGCGCAACAACGAGAACGGCAACCAGCAGGGCAATCAGCAGTCTAACGGCAACCAGCGCCCGGGCAATGAGAACAATGTTCGTCCTGGAAGCAATGGCCGAGGCAGAGGCGTAGCCCAGAAGAAGCAGGGTGGCGCTCAGCAGAACCAGCAGAAGCGACAGGGCACAGCTCCTCAGAACCAGCAGAAGAAGGGAACAGAGAATTCCGGTCCTCGCAAGTACGCTCCTGTTGTCAATCCACAGAAGAACGATAATCCTGTGAAGAAATTCATCAAGCGTATCTTCGGATTCGGCAAATAATCTCAAGAGAGAGTAATCTCAAGAGAGAGTAATCTCCCGAAATGATGTATTCCTGCTTCCAGGCAGGCTTATACATTATTATATATATGAGAAGCCCGATAAGAGAGTTGGACTATCCCAACCTTTTGTCGGGCTTCTCTTTTTTAAACGAACCTGAAAACACGGCTAAAATGGACAGAAATAAAAGACTCCCAGTCACTCCGCTGATGTTCTTCAGCATCATACTATCACTCAGCATCATCACAGCCAGATACAGCTATGATTACTTCTCCACGCGCTATTGGCTCATCGCAGCCATCATTGCCATATCCTTAGCCGGCTGCTGCTATGTACTCTATGAAAACCGTCAGCTTTTCCGGCTCTTCTTCAGAAAAATCAAACAGTTGGTTCTTCTTCAGAGCCTCCTTCTGTCGCTCTGCCTGTTCTGTCTGGGCGGGTTCATCACCTCCCATCATATCGATAAGACGAAAACGCCTGGCAGCATCATGACCTACCAGTCACTCTCCCCCATCGACCGCACCATCCTGGCAAGCCGTTCCTTCCGCCAGCAGCTGGAACAGCAGCTGCATACTTATCATATTGACGGACAGGATTTCGCTGTGATTTCTGCGATGGCGATGGGCGATAAGGGTTCACTCGACCGGGAAACCAAGGAGAGCTTTTCCATCTCCGGCACAAGTCATATACTGGCAGTTAGCGGCTTGCACATAGGCATTATCTTCCAGCTCTTCGTGATTCTTCTGGGTGGAAAGCGCCGTTCCAGACCCACCATTGCCCTGTCCCTCGTTGCCGTATGGGCGTATGTCGTCTTTATCGGCTTTCCCCCTAGTGCTGTCAGATCAGCCACCATGCTCAGCATCTACAGTTTCTGCCTGCTAGCCCTGCGCCCCGACCTTTCGCTCAACACCCTGGCGCTAGCCTATGTCATCATGCTGTTTCTGAATCCCTTCCATCTTTTCGACATCAGTTTCCAGATGTCCTTTCTCGCCGTGGCTTCCATCCTCATATTCTATTCCCCACTCTTCGGCCTGCTCAAATCCCACGGCAAGATCATCCGTTGCCTCTGGGGATTATTCAGCGTATCCCTGGCGGCACAGATAGGTACGCTTCCGCTCATCGTCTATTATTTCGGCAGAATATCCTGCTACTCCCTGTTCACCAGCTTCATCGCCATCCCGGCAGCCACCCTCATCCTCTATCTTTGTGCCCTACTCCTGCTGCTTTCTCCCCTTACCTACATTTCCAGCCTTGCCTCCGTCGGCACCTGGCTGATGCGACATGTAGCAGCAGTACTTGCCAGCATTACCCAAGCCACCCATACCGTCTTCCGGCTTACCAGTCTGTTGCCGGGTGCCAGCATAGACCATCTTCATCTGTCACTCCTTCAGTTGATGCTTCTCTATCTGGCAGTCGTATCTGGCTACCTGGTCCTTGCCAAATGGAACCAGATAAGGGAAAAAATCTACAAGATTCGCCATTCTCATGCATTACCTTTCTAATCATTTGCCCATCACAAAAATAATGTGTATCTTTGCAGTATGAATTACGATAGAATCAAACAGCAGGCAGGTCTTCTTCCTGCCTTCCAGATAGCCGACGCCATCAACAGCACCCTGAAGGAGTCGGCAAACCTTGTTGTTACCGCTCCGCCGGGAGCCGGAAAATCCACCGTACTTCCACTCACCCTCCTCGGAGCCACCCCACAGGGAAAGATTCTGATGCTGGAACCACGCCGCCTTGCTGCCCGTCAGATAGCTGAACGAATGGCAAGCATCTTGGGCGAACCCGTGGGCAAGACCGTGGGTTACCGGGTACGCTTCGAGAACAAGGTTTCTTCAGAAACCCGCATCGAGGTGCTCACCGAGGGAATCCTTACCCGGATGCTCATCCATGATGCCACGCTCGAAGGAGTGAGCGCCGTCATCTTCGATGAGTTTCACGAGCGAAGCA
>ERZ1023843.186-NODE-186-length-10955-cov-11.241193_pt1 | contig 10955 bp, 7 predicted proteins | sample MGYA00380384_ERZ1023843 | MGnify/ENA primary metagenome ERZ1023843 (study PRJEB33179, sample SAMN07448989) | human gut metagenome | biome: Human-gut; feature: Human associated habitat; material: Faeces | host: Homo sapiens | place: India: Bhopal | collected...
TGAGGCTCTTTTGGCTATTGGTCGAACATTCTATAATAATAAGGATTATGACAAGGCAAACCGGTTCGCTGATTACGCCTTGCAAAAGAACTCAAAATGTGCCGAAGCATTCCTTTTGAAGGGCGACATTTGCGTATCCAACGACGATGCCGGTGGCGCTTCGCAGAACTATCAGCAGGCCATCTATTTCGCTCCCAAGAACCCAGAGGGTTACTATAAGTATGCCATGATTCTCCGTGGCAGAAATCCCGAGGACGCCGTTGCTACACTTGAGGATTTGCGCAAGCAGGTGCCCGACTATCCTGTTGATGCCCTTGCCGCTCGCATATATTACCACACGAAGAATCCAAACCTCAATAGGGCTGCTGAATACTATGGCAAGGTTGCCGATGTTACCAAGATGGACGATGAGGACATCAAGGACTACGCCACTATCGAATGGATGCTCGGAAATAAGGATAAGAGCATTGAGGTGGCTAAGGCTGGCTTAACAAAGGACGCCAAGTGGAGCACTTTGAACCGCCTCGTGTTCTGGAACTCAACTGATAAGAACTATACCGACCAGGCACTTGATTACGCTGATCGCTTGTTCAACAAGAGCGACAGCGCGAAGATTACCGCCGACGACTATGCTTATTATGGCACGGCCCTGAAGCAGGCTAAGCGTTTGGACGAAGCCGTTGACGCTTACAACAAGTCGCTCGCGGCACTTGACGCTGACGCCAACGCCATCGTTTCTAAGCCCATCCTTTTCAAGAGCCTCTCTGACGTGTACAACGAGAAGGGCGACTTTGACAAGGCACTCGAGTTCGTGGAGAAGTCTATAGACGCCAAGGAGAATCCTTCATTCTCCGACTACAATGGCCTTGGAAGTCAGTATCTTGAGATTGCCACAAAGCGTCAGCAGGCTGGTGACGCTGCCGGTGCAAAGGCAGCTTACAAGAAGGCTGACGACACTTACGCCAAGATAGGTGAGAAGTATCCCGATCAGGCAAACTATATCAACTACGTGCGTGGCAGTATCAACTCAGCCGTCGACCCTGACAGCAAGCTCGGTCTCGCCAAGCCTTTCTATGAGGCCCTTGTCGCTTCTTTGGAGCAGAAGGCTGATCGCACAGACAACCAAACGGCAATGTTGAAGACCGCTTTGCAGTATATGATAGTTTACGAGTTCAACGTGAAGAAGAACAAGGCCGCCGCAAAGGAGTGGGCTGGCAAGATGCTTGGCGTTGACCCAACCAACGAGATTGCAAAGCAGGTACAGGCAATGTAATCAAACAGTTTGATTGCACGCAATCAATAAAATAATTAGCCCAGTAAGTTTAATGAAACGTTCATTAGCTTACTGGGCTATTCTTTTTTATGTTTCTGTATCTAAGCGCGTTGCCGTTTTTTTAATTCACGCGCATCATCATTTGCCAGAAATATTTTTCTTGATTATTCAGAACAGGCTTACCTTCGTTCCTGCCATTATCCACAAGCCAGGTTGTTTCACCGTGCCCAGGTCGTAATATCCGTGGCACGTCATGTTGTCCGCCTTCACGAAAACCGTGCAATGTCGCATTTCATATTGCACCTTTCCGTCGAGTTTCGCGTAGGGATGGTAGCCGTTCATGCGTTGTTGCCAACGTAGTGACCACGATGCCGACAGATGTTTCACTATAGGGTGGGAGATTGTGGCCACGAACTTATGTCTGAGATATTCCAAGGCGTAGAGCGACTTGTATATCTCCTTGTCGGTCTTGTGAGTCTGGTTGATGTAGGCATAGCCCACGGTCATCAGCCAAGGCTCCTTTCCCTCAACCGCCAAGTCCGGGCACAACAGCCGTGACATGTTGCATTTCGCCTCGATGTTCAGGCCCAAGTTGTCGAGCTTGCCAATGTTCATGGCTTGATACCTTTTCGCCTCCGCGGTTTCATACACCCAGTCAATCATGTCGCGTCCTTGACAGTAGAACACGCTTGCCAAGGCCTCAAAGCCAACCGCGCGATAGCGCACGCCACCCTTGAACGTGTTGTTGCGTTCCGGCCTCAGCGCGATGTCGCCTTTCTGAGCGGAGCTGTTGGTATATAAGTCGGTGAAAGTGGGCAACCGCATGGCCTTGTTCCAACTGGCGTAGACCTTCCAATGGTCGTCGGGCCTGAAGCTTATGTCCACGCCCGGATACAGGCGAAACTTGTCGTCGAGACCCGTGTTGCGGTTTGCCATCAATCCAGCCGACACGGTGAGTCCGCCTAATATGACGTCGTGTTCAAGAAAGAGGCTCGCGTTGGTGCGGTTCCCCATGTGGTCATACGACCTCGACGAATTGCCTATGGCTTTCCATTCAGCCTCATCCAGAAGCCCACCGTATGCTGTAGACAGGATATGCTCCTTGCGTATATCGGCGCCTATCGCCGTCTTGCCAGCCGCCCAACTTGCCACCGCGCTCAGCGAGCCACCATACACGTCCATGCGATGATAGTTCTCACCGTTAGAGGCACCTGTCGCGCCTTTCGTCAGTTGGTAGTGGTCAATGTCGCGATGCGCGTAAATGGCCGGTTCTATGTCCAGCGACCTCACGAGTCCGCCACCGTTGGCCAATGGGTGCAGGGCCACGCTGACGGAGCCCATGTATCTGCGCGTCCACTCATACTGGTTGGGGAATCGGGCCGAATAGAACGTGTTGGCCCCATAATCCTTTGACGAGATTCCCGCCTGCCAGTTGACATCGGTAATCGCGGACGACAACTGTCCCTGGTAGAACCCATGACGGTTGCGGAAGCCAGAGTTGACCGTTCCGCCATCGCTCTGGTTGTATCCAGCAGAAAGAGAGGAGAAAAGTTGAGAACTTGCCTGCGCTCCGCTTCCAGGTCTCAGCAAGCGGGCAGCCATCCTCGCGTCACCTCCGAAAGAGCCGAACGACCCGCCTTCAAGGGTCGCCTTGCCTTCCCATCCCCTCGTGCCTTGTGATGAAGGCCGCGGCGTGGTCACGATGTTTATTGCCCCGGAAAAAGCCGCGGAGCCGAATACGCGTGCCGCGGCGCCTTCCAGCACTTCGATGTGGTCGATGTCGTCGAGCGACACGGGGAAGTCGGCGGCGTTGTGCCCCGTCTGTGGCGATCCCAACGGCATGCCATTCAGCAGGATGGTGATTTGGTCGAACGTGCCGCCATTGATGGAGATGTCCGTCTGTACACCAAAGCCACCGCGCTGACGGACATCCACGCCCGTGGCTAATTTCAATACGTCGTTGATGGTCTGGGCTTCCGCGCGATGAATGTCGTCGCGCGAGATGACCTCAACGATTTTCGCCGACTGCCTTGCGGTCAGCGGAGCTCGCGATCCAGTCACTTGCACTTCGTCGAGCCGTTGCTCCCCGAAAGAGAGCGAGTCCGCACTCTCCTCTGCCGGCGTCGTGGCAATGCCGTCAGCCTTGGCGTAGGTCAGTGTGGGCACGGCAAGAACGCCTATCACTACCACCTTGCCCAATGCGGCAAAGAGGCTGTAGCCCTTGCGGTTGAAGTGCTTGAAAACGATCGCGTCGCGTTTGTTGAACGTTGTTGTTTTCATAAGCGGCTGCAAAGGTAAGGCTTTTCTTTCAAAAGAGCAGTAAGCCTGGACCTAATAATGCAATGCTCGCGTGCAGATGCGTGTCAAGCCCGTCTTGCTTGCCGAGCCATCTTCACCCATTTGCGGTATCCAGCCACGGCTATCACCACATACGCGCCATAGAGCAAAGCCTTGAAAGGCAGGCCCTTGACGATATACAGGTAGCAGCTCACGGCGTCCACCACAATCCAGAAGAGCCATTGCTCGGCATATTTCCTGGCCAAGGTCAACAGGCCGACAAAGCTCAGGGCGTTTGTGAAACCGTCGAGCACCGGCACGGTGCTGCCTGTGTAGTGGCTCAGCACGAACCACGTGCCCCCCCATGCCACTACAAAAAACAGGGTCATTGGCGTGTAGAGCCGCTTGGGCATGAAGGTCACGGGCATCGCCTCGCCTTCCTTCTGCTTGCCCTTCTTGGCGAATTTCCACACGGCCCAGCCATACACGGCCGCGAGGGTGTAGTAGACCGCCATGCCGGCGTCGCCATAGAGTCCGTGACTGTAATATAAGGCCACGTCGAGGGCCGGCATCACTATGCCCACGAGCCACAGCAATATGCTGGCGCGATATTCGAGAACGATGTAGATGAAGCCCAGGACGGTCGTGGTTATGTCGAGCCAGTGGTCTATAAGATATTGTGTCATTTTGCCTCGTATGTTTGATAAATGATGTATAGTCCGTCAGCGTCGATCTCAAACGTCGGCGCCACGGCTTCGTTGAGCGTGCCTTGCCAAAGGGCGTCGTAAGGGTAAGCGTCCCATTTCAGTCCCTTCGAGCTGAGCTTGTGGCAGCCGAAGCTGAGGATGCTGACCTGTTGGCCCGGAAACGCCTTGAACACGTGGTTGCCCTCATGGGCGGAGAACCATCCGTAGTCGGTGGCCATTATCGGCTCCACGCCCAGTTTGCGGCGGAAGGTCGCCATGAGCGCGATGTTGGCAATGGTGTGGTCTTCCCTTAGCCCCGTGGCTCCGAGGTAGACAATCTGCTTGCGCCCTTGGGCCAGCACGAACCGCGTGGCCTTGGTCAGGTCGTTGTATTCCTGCTCGTCCACCCTGTGGAAAATGCCGGAAAGTGCCTGTTGCCCGGACAGCGGCATCGAGTCGCCGTCGCCCACTATGGCGTCGGGTTTCAGGCCGTGCTCAATGGCGGTGAGCCCGGCGCGGTCGCAACAGCACAGATAGCCGTGCCCGTTCAGGATTTCCAATGGAATGTCGTTGGTCGGGTATGAGCCGTTGGCGAGGATGACCGTGGGATGGTCGGGCCAGAAAGGTTCATGGTTTATCATATTCTTCATGAATGTTGTTAGCTAAGAGGTCTACATGTTTCTCGTGGGTCTGACGATAAAATGTTTGCCGAGGTTTTTTTGGAGCACGTGTCTCAAGTGGTTGCGGGCTGTCACAGGTGTCTTTTTTCTCCCCGCGACAGCCCGCCGTCACCATTGTTTACCGTCCTGCGACGGACGATGTATATATATATCCGCTATTAGAAGTTCAAGCTCAGGTGCGCCATCCAGTTGAATGGAGCCGAGGGCGCGAAGCCAGCCTCGTAGAGGTCGTCGGAGCAGTAAGCCTCCACGCCATTGGCCGTCTTGCGGAAGCTTGGCGCCGCCCAGCCGTTGTTGTCAAACTTGCTGTCGAAGATGTTGTAGAGCGTCACGCCGACGGTGACGTCTTTCAGGCCCAGTTTCGGGAGCTTGAAGTTGTAGGCAAGGTTGAGGTTGGTGGTGAAATGCGCCTTCAGCGTCATGTCCACAGCCTGGTCAAACTTGTCGTCGGCCGTGTAGTTGTTGTAAGCCTTGAAGTCGGTGTTGGTCAGGTATTGCCTGCCTATGTACTGGCTCTGCACGCTTGCCATGAATCCCTTGTAGTTGAACGTGAACACGTTGTTGAAAACCACGTCGGGCGAGAAGGCGGTGTGCGTGTCGCCAAGGTTATAGCTTGAGTCGTCGTCGAGGGTCACGGTCCAGTCCTTGCAGATGTTGCGCGAGAGCGTGGCGTTGAGATCCCAGCGGAACCAGCTGACGGGTTTCCACGCGCCTTCCAGTTCCACGCCCTCACGATAAGAGCGACCGCTGTTCTCGTTGCTGGCCTTCATCTCTCCTATGTCGTTGAGCTCGCCCGTGAGCACATACTGGTGGTTGTAGTACATGTAATAGAAGTTGGCTCCTGCCGTGAACTTCGGGCTCTCGTAGCGGTAGCCGAACTCCACGTCCTGCAGCTTCTCTGCCTTGAGGTGTTGCACCTCGTTGTCCTGGTAGTCGTTGCGCGTCGGCTCCTTGTGGCTTATGGCGTAGCTCGCGTAGAGGCGGTTGTGCTTGTCAATCTGGTAGTTGATTCCGAACTTCGGGTTGAAGAAGTCGAAGTCGTCGTGTGCCCAATAGCCCTTCGTGCGATCCTCGTCGATGTAATAGTCGCGTGGGTCCTGCATGCGGTAGCCCACGTGGCGGTATTGCAGGTCTATGTACGCGTTCAGGCCCGGGAGGAACGTCCACGACTCCTTGGCGTAGACGTTGAAGTCAGACTTCCACGCCCTGTTGCGGTAATACTCATATCCGGGATAGAAGCCGTTGGCCTTGTCCTTCGTCCACAGCACCTCGCCCCAGTGGTCGCCGACGTATTTGTTCCATCCGCCGCCGAGCGTAGCCTTGTAGTTGGCCTTGTTGTCGTAGTTGATGCTGGCCACGATGCCGTAGAGGTCGTTCTCCATTATCTTCTTTCGCGTCAGGTCGCTTTTCAGCTTCGTGTCGGAGAGTCCGTATTCGCGGTAGTCCTTGTTGGCCTTGTACTCGTTGTAATATCCGTAGCCGTAGGTATAGTGCAGCGTGACGTTCGACGACCAGTTTTGTCCGTAGAGCTGGCTCCAGATGGCCTGGTAGTTCATCTGGTGATAGTTGTCGGTCTGGTCCTGGTAGTAGTGCACGTCGCCCTTGTCGTCGTAGTATTCGCCACACGAGTTGTAGCGTCGTCCGTATAGGCTCTGCTCATATTTCGACGCGTAGTTCCACGCGTGGTAGGTCTGCTCCGTTCCGTTCCATGTCACCAGTTTCACCATGGTGTTGTCAGAGAAGTAGCCGCCTTGCAGCAAGTAGGAGTTGAGCTTTGTCGACGCGCGGTCGAGGTAACCCTTGCTGCCTATGTTCGACAGTCGTCCCTGCAGTCCCCAGTGGTTGCTGAGCAGTCCCGTGCCGAAGCGCAGGGTCTCCTTGTGGCTGTAATAGCTGCCGCCGCTGAGGTCGAGGCCGACATACGGCTTCACGCCTATGTTCTCAGTCTGCATGTTGAGCGTGGCACCGAAGGCACCCGCTCCATTTGTCGACGTTCCGGCGCCGCGCTGCAGCTGCATGCTCTGCAATGATGAGGCGAAGTCGCTCATGTTGACAAAGAAGACCTGCGAGCTCTCGGCGTCGTTCATGGGCACGCCGTTGGCGGTGATGTTCACGCGCGACGGGTCAATGCCACGCACGCGAATCGTCGTGTATCCGATGCCGTTGCCCGCGTCGGAGGTGGTGGTCACCGATGGTGTCAGCGAGAGGATATATGGAATATCCAGACCGTAGTTGAGATTGTTGATTTGCGATTTCTTGAGTGTCGCGAATGCCATTGGAGTGGTCTTCGTGGCTCTTGTCGACGTCACCTGCACACCTTGCAGCGTGTACGTGCTGAGCGTGTCGATTTTTTCCGGACTGGCCGCAGTCGCTGCGATAGCCGAAAACGACAGGCTCATCATGAAAACAGATCTTTTCATTGATACCTTTTGTTTTAATAATAAAAATAACATAAGGGATTATCCTCTACCTACGCCGGCATTACCCGGATCAGGTTCATGGGTATGATCTCAGCCGCGGCAACAACCGCAGCACCCCTTAGAAAGCAACTTTTGCTTTCCGGCTGCAAAGGTATAAAAGAAAAACGAAACAGAAATAAAATATCGTGAAAATATCTGCCGGTCCGCAATCATCCCTAACCGCCCATGCAAAGCGGTTGAAAGACGGTATGGCGTAATCGGCGAAGCCGACATCTTCATAATCTTTCAAATCCATGTGAATAAAAAAACGCCCACACGAATCAGCATGGAACCGTTTTTTTTTAATTGATAAAGGCGAAATTATTTGGTGGTGTCAAGATAAAGTCGTAACTTTCCTCAATCTTATAACAGACGACACGACATGAAATATCCTATAGGCATACAGAGTTTCGACAGAATCGTAGAAGGTGGTTATGTTTATCTCGACAAGACTGATCTTGTCTATGACTTGGTACACAACGGAAACATTTATTTTCTGAGTCGTCCTCGGCGATTCGGCAAGTCGTTGCTCGTGTCTACCTTGAAGTGCTATTTCGAGGGCAGAAAGGAGCTGTTCAAGGGGTTGAAAATCGACAAGATGGAAAAGGAATGGAAGCGGTATCCCGTGTTCCTTCTCGATTTCAACGGCAACAACTTTACCAATCCGGGCGAGTTGGAGCTTCGCTTGGAAAATTTTGTGGCCACTCAGGAGCTGGCGTATGGCAAGAGCCCGTTGGCTGATACCTTGGGAAACCGTTTCGCCTATGTGCTGAAAAAAGCCCACGAGAAGACCGGGCTCCGTGCCGTCGTGCTGATAGACGAATACGACAAGCCGTTGCTGGACGTGCTCGATACTCGGCTGAAGACTGTCGTCGGCGGTGAGGCGCGAGTGCTGGAGGAGTGGCAAGGTGAGATTATGAAAGGGGTGTACAGCGTCTGCCAGGCCGCCGACGCTGACTAGCAATTCGTGTTGTTGACCGGTGTCACCAAGTTCTCCCAAGTGAGCGTCTTCAGCGGGTTCAACCAGCCCGACGACATCAGCATGGACGAACGCTACGAGGCCCTTTGCGGCATCACCGAGGATGAGCTGTATTCCACCTTCGACGAGCAAATCAAGGCGATGGCCGTGAGATACAAGACGACGGAGGAGGGGATGAAGCAGAAGCTGAAGCGTAAGTTCGACGGCTACCACTTCAGCCCCAATATGCTCGACATCTACAATCCTTTCAGCTTGCTGAATGCTTTGAGCAAGAAGAGGTTGGATGATTTCTGGTTCCGCACCGGCACGCCGACATATCTGATTCGCCTGCTGATGCATTTCGATGAGAACATCAACGAACTCGTAAGCAAATACTATCCTATAAGCAGTTTTATCGACTACAAGGCCGACAAGGAGGCCCCTTTGCCAATGATTTACCAGAGCGGCTATCTCACCATCAAGGATTGGGAGATGAATACCAATTCTTATCTTTTGGATTTCCCGAACGATGAGGTGAAAAATGGTTTCTTGACCATGTTGGCGACAAGTTATCTGAAACCTTCCCAATCTACGGATGCTTGGGTCATTCAGGTCGTTAAAGTGCTGGAGCAAGGCGACTGCAAGCAGTTGGAGAACCTCCTGACTTCCTTCTTCGCCAGCATTCCTTATACCCAACGTCGCAAGGACAGTGAGCGAGAGAAGGAGCGTTACTTCCAATACACCTTCTATCTCGTGTTGCGGATGATTAGCTGCTTCACGGTTTTCGTCGAGAAGGAGCAGAGCGAGGGCAGGGTGGATTGCGTGGTGGAAACCACGAACTATGTATATGTCTTCGAGTTCAAGCGAGATGGCTCGGCCCTTGACGCCCTCGACCAAATAGAGAGGATGGGATATGCGAGGGAATATGCGGCTGACGGCAGAACAATTTTCCAGATAGGTTGCAACTTCTCGTCGAAGACCGGGACGATAGACGGATGGGACGTGAAGTGATTATCTCACCTTGAAAACATTTTGAAGACATCGCCCCAATCTTGAAGCTTATTCGGGATTGGGGCGAGGTTTCTCGTGTTTTTTGTGTAATTTTGCAAGCCTAATCCACTTTTTCATTCACAAGAACACAACAACTTATGTACAGGTACATAGAAGCAAACTACAAGCTTTTCGTAAACAACGGCGACGGTCTGCAACTGGTTGAGAAAACCACGCAGGGCAACCCGTTGAAGTTCTACACGGGCCTTGGCATGGCTCTCGACGCTTTCGAGGAAAACATCGCGAAGTATGGCGACGGCGAAAACTTCGAGTTCACCATCGGCAAGGACCATGCCTATGGCGACAGACGCGACAACATGGTCTTCGACATTGCCAAGGATCATTTCATGAAAGACGGCGTGTTCGACTCCGCCAACGTGCACGAAGACGCCATCATACCGCTGCTCGACGAGAATGGCAACCGTTTCGTAGGTCGCGTGGTGAGCGTGGGCGATGAGAGCGTGAGGGTTGACCTCAATCATCCCTTGGCTGGCATGGACATCACGTTCAGCGGCAAGATTCTCGTGAACCGTGAGGCCACGGAGGAAGAAATAGAGAAGCTGAAGCAGGCTCACCACTCTCATCATTGCTGCGGTGGCCACTGCCACCACGACGGTGAGGGCGAGCACGAATGCCACTGCCATCACGACGGCGAGGGCGAGCACGAATGCTGCTGCGGCCACGACTAACCAGCGCTTTGCAGGGGCCGGTCTTGTGCCGGCCAACAACCGTGGCCCACTTCTTTCGGTGCGTCGGCTCACGACATCAATTACATTTCGTTTTCGAAAGAATTGTCTGCGTCACCAATGCACAGCAAGACGATGATTGCTATCAATGGTGTCCCAAACAAGCTCAGGAAGAGCCATATCGCCGCGTTTCGGTGTCTTCTTTTGGCCATTACGGCTACCAAGGCATACAGTCCTATATATAAGCCGATGACAAATAAGAAACCAAATATTAACAAGGCGATTATCCATCCTGCCTTATAATAATATGCATCTCCATCGGTGACCTCAGGGGTATTGTATCCTGTGAGTTCGAACTTGATTTTGAACTTGTGGGCGTAGTCAGGCACGTCCTCTGAGAGATAATATGAATATTCTCTGGTGGATTCATAAGCGGTAATGTTCACCTTTTTTGTCATTCCCGGTGCAATCTCAACTTCAGAGGAATAATCCTCATAATCGAGAGGGTTCCCTTTCATGTCAAGATATGTGATGCGAAAGGTGACATTGTGGATGTCCTCATTGGTATTATTCCTCAATGCCAATGTTCCTTCAATGTCACCCACTCCTTGCTCGTATGATACCATGGTTACCGCGTTGAGCGTGTCTTTTGATGTGGCCGACAAGCTCAGCGAAATTGTCAGCATGAGCAGTAGTAAGATTTTCCTCATATTGTCTTCGTTTTTTTTGATTAGAACATCATGTTGCCCCTTTGTTCAAGAGTGTTGAGATTTGATTGTATAAAAAAAGAGGGCTTTACTGAATGTAAAACCCTCTCTTTTGCATCTTGTTGTGACTCCGCTGGGATTCAAACCCGGAACCTTCTGATCCGTAGTCAGATGCTCTA
>ERZ1023843.192-NODE-192-length-10751-cov-10.970830_pt1 | contig 10751 bp, 6 predicted proteins | sample MGYA00380384_ERZ1023843 | MGnify/ENA primary metagenome ERZ1023843 (study PRJEB33179, sample SAMN07448989) | human gut metagenome | biome: Human-gut; feature: Human associated habitat; material: Faeces | host: Homo sapiens | place: India: Bhopal | collected...
GGCTGCGCCGCTTAACTGCTGCAAACTTAGAGCGACGCGTCCCGCGTCGGGAAAAGATGCAGCTATTATTTAGTAGAGTTTGTATCCCCCCTTCTCTACCCCGACGCGGGACGCGTCGCTCCCATTAGAGTTAGCGTTTCTTCAAGCACTAAACGCTAGCACCTAACGCTAACACTAATGGGGGCGACGCGTCTCGCGTCGGGAAAAGATGCAGTTTTTATTTAGTAGAGTTTGTATCCCCCCTTCTCTACCCCGACGCGGGACGCGTCGCCCCCATTAGTGCTAGCGTTTCTTCAAGCACTAAACGCTAGCACCAAACACTAGCTCTAATGAGGGGGGACACATTGACGAGGTACGGGGAGCATAAACGCAAGCAAGCTCCAATGCGATATGGCATCGCATTGGAGCTTGTTTGCGTTTACTATGTTTTGTGTATGTGTGGCGCGTGATTACTTCACCACCTTGCGGCCAGTATTAGTGATGTACAAGCCCTTGGTGGGGTTCAGCACACGGCGGCCTTGAAGGTCGTAGTAGTAAACAGGCGCGCTGATAGCGGGAGCTGTGGCATTGCCAATAGCCGTTACGTCACCAGCAGAACCTGGCACAAATACCTTTACAATGAAGTCTTTGAGGATCACACTCTTGCCCAATACACTTGTACCACCCGCCTTGAATACGGTTGATGTCTCGCACAAATCAGTAACTTCAGCCTGCTGTTCGGCAGCCTTGGCTGTGAATGTCTTGCCTGCCACTGTTATGGTCTGACCTTCTGTGGCTGATGAATAGGTAAAGGTATAACCCGTAATGAGGCACTTCTGACCATTAGGCCCTACGCCCTCAACCGATACGGTGTAGTCGCAATTACCCCCAACAGGGTGCCACATCAAGTAATCACCCTTATACACCTCAGAAGGCATCATGTTGTTTGCCCCTGTTGTGACCTTTATTTTGGGATTAGTCTCGCTGCTCTCCCACGATTTGGCCAATACGTAGCCTTCGGGGAAATTATTGTTCTTGCCCGTTTGGGGGTTAACGAATGAACCTGTCTGCAAAGAAATCTCGTAGTCCTTAATGCAAGTTGGGTCTATGTCTTCAATATTTATATCCTCAGGCGCTGGCGCATCTACTATGGCAAATTGGCAACCTGTGTCGCTACGGTCTTGGCCTAACGTATTCTTGTTGCTCCAGTTGCACACACCATTGTTTTTTTTCTTATCGGCAGTTTGGTTAAGCTGCACGTTACCCGATGAGATGATAAACACGCCAGACACATTGGCGTAGCTCAGCGTCCAACCCTTGTCAGGACGGGTTGCGGTTGTTTTTATCATTGTGTCGTATTTGGCATCGGGACTCACGTAAGTTTGATCTGCACGATTGACGATGTCGAATGACTTGTCGTCACGCTGCACAAACTTCCACATGGTGTTCTTATACTTTGTATTCTGTCCTCCTATCAAATCCTTTTCAGCACCCTGCGAGGTATTATACAATGAGCCACGATTGGGGGTATAGAGCTGATACCAATGCTCTTCGGTGTCGTTTGACGCGAGCGGCATGTTGATTTTAGGCAACACGCTTGTAACGAGCGAGGCATAGGCAGTGCTCTTTGCGGTGAGTTGCTCGTTGGTGGTGGCGGGGTCGGCAAGCAAAGCATAACCCTCGTCAATGCCATTCAACAGCGGGGCAACGTTGGCAGGAGTATACTGGCCAACGCCATTGCCAATGCTGAGACTACCCGCCGTTTGCAAAGCACTTACCAATTTGCTGCGTGCATCAATCTTGGCAATGAGCTCTTCCACCTCAGCGTCGGTTGTGGCAGTCACGCCATTTTCAGCACCAATAGCCTCGGCTACAACCTGTGAGAGTTTGGCATAGCCACGGGCATTGAGGCGTCCGTTCATGTTGTAGCTTGCATTGAGCACACCATCTTTCAAGAGCGAGGTGTATGAGCCTGGTACATAGTCTACGTTGTCCATGCTGGCCGCAATCTTTTCAATTTCAGCATTGAAGACGTCGCTGCGTCCTGCATTCTTAGCTTGTGTGGGCGAAGGTATTACAGCAAACAGTTTGATAACGGCATTGGGGCAATAGCTACGCACTTTCTCAACAAATGTCTTGTAATTGGCAGCCACCGTTGCCACGTCTGTTGCGTCCTGCATCTCTTTGTAACCCTGCATGATGCACACCATTTTGGGCTCTTTGTTGTCGGAGCGGCCTTTGAAGATGTTGTTGAGCATCGAGGTCATTGTGCCGAGGTCGTTGCTGGGGTAGCCCCATGCGCCACCGCGCTGCTTCACATTGTTGGCGTGGAGCAGTTCGTGCCAGTCGTTGTTGTCATCGCCGAGCATGATGATGTCGTCAGCCTTGACCGGCAGAGCGGCAAAGTAGGTGTTGCGCATGCCGGCTATGCCGCCGAGATTGCCCCAGTTGTCGGTTGCGTCAGCAGGATATACGCAGTCTGAACCCACATATTTGGCTATTTCGTTGCACCAGATGCGGTAGCCAGCCATGGTGAGGTGGGTGCCGTCAGCTGAATATTGGTGGGTGGGTATGCCAGGCAACAGTGGGTAAAGGTCGATATAGGTGGCGTTGGCAAACTCGTTGCAGATATTCTTGAGCGAGTCGTTGGTAATGGGCACGTTCTTGGTGTCCTTGATGTTATTACCTGTACACGGCAGAATGCTTTGCACATATACCTTTGTGTTGGGACTTTCCTTCTGGCAACGCATAAGGGCTGTGCGCACGCTCTTGGCTACGTGTGCGGGAGTGTTCATGCCCGAGGTGCCAAGGTCGTTAGTGCCCATCATCAAGAATATTTTGGCTGGCTGGCCCACCAAGATGCTCTCGAAGTGCTCGAGCATGATGGGGGTTTCGGCACCATTCACACCACGGTTGACAATGTTGGGATTGTTGAAGGCTTCCCACCATTCGTGCATGTTGGTGATACTGTTACCAAAGAATACGATGGTCTTGTCGGTAATCTTGTGAGCCTTGAAACCGTCGTAGCGGTTATAGCGCCATGGTGAGCCCTGAGCCCAAACGCTCATGGCTGCAAGGAATAATGCAAATACTGTAAGTAACTGTTTTCGCATGATGTATTGAATGTAAGTAGTTTATTGTATTTTTCGCGTTTAGATAGTTGCCTGGCGTGGCCTGCAAATATGCGGAAAGTATTTGCACGCCACACTTCGCTGCAAAGTTATAAATAAATAGGCGGACGATTAGCGCCCGCCAGTATGTTGTTTAACACAAAAACGCACAGCCTTGGTTAACACTTTTGCCTAAGCTACCATCAAGAACCATACTACAAGACCTATTGCTATGGTCAAGGCTATGATTGCCACTACGGCCATGAACATGCCAAAGGCGCTGGAAAGCCCAAACATTTGTTTGACAGCATGCCGACGATTGGAGCGTGCCACACGTGAAAATTCTGACTGAGTCATATTACTGCAAGGATTAAGCGTATTGACGAAATCAGTAAACAAGTTGACAAGTTAACAGGATAACAGGTAAGTTTGTCAAGCATCTTTGTTTCTTTGCATTCAGACTTTGACATAACAAGCAGTTATAGCAAACTTACTTGTTAACCTGTCAACCAATTAACCCGTTAACCCAAAATTCCGCCAACAGATAGGGTTAGGTGTTTGTTTGGCCTCGCTATATAATGTTCCGTTGCTTGCAAAAGTAATTATATTTTTTTAGACTGCATATACTAATTGGCCAAAAAGAGCAATCGTGCGTCACGTATGTTAACAAAACAACCCCCAACAGGTTGCACACTTGATGCAGCCCGTTGGGGGTTGTTGGTAGGGTGACCGGCCTGCGAGGGGCCGGTTGAGAGTTAACTTACTTCACGGTGATGAGGAAGTAGTTCTTCTTGCCACGCTGCACGAGGAGGTATTTGCCGTCGATAAGGTCCTCGGCCTTGATTTCCTGGTCGAAGGCGGCGAGTTTCTCCTTGTTAAGACTTACGCCACCGCCCTGGGTGAGCTTGCGCATCTCGCCCTTTGAGGCAAAACACTTGGTGGCCTCGGCAAAGAGGTCTACGGCCTTTGCACCTACAGCCTGGTCGCGGCTCACCTCGAAGTGTGGCACGCCGTCGAACACGCTGAGGAAAGTTTCCTCGTCGAGCTTCAAGAGGCTGTCTTTAGTAGCCTTGCCGAAGAGTATGTTTGAAGCTTCGAGGGCCATTTCGTAGTCGGCGCGGCTGTGTACCATGCAGGTAACTTCCTCGCCAAGGCGCTTTTGCAGCAAGCGGCGGCCCGGGTCGGCGCGGTGCTCGGCTATAAGGGAGTCTATCTCGTCGTGCTCGAGCGAGGTGAAAATCTTGATGTAGCGCTCTGCCTCCTCGTCGCCCACATTGAGCCAGAACTGGTAGAACTTGTAGGGAGTGGTGTAACGACGGTCGAGCCATACGTTGCCCTGCTCAGTCTTGCCAAACTTTTTGCCGTCGGCCTTGGTGATGAGCGGACAGGTTAAAGCGTAGGCATCGGCCTCAGCACCGAGGGTACGGCGTATCAGTTCGGTACCGGTGGTGATGTTGCCCCACTGGTCGGAACCACCCATTTGCAACTTGCAGTTCTTGGTCTCGTAAAGGTGGAGGAAGTCGTAACCCTGCAACAGCTGGTAGGTAAATTCGGTGAATGACAAGCCATCGCGTGCCTCGCCGTTAAGACGTTTCTTTACGCTATCCTTGGCCATCATGTAATTGACGGTGATGTGCTTGCCCACCTCGCGTGCAAAGTCGAGGAAGGTGAAGTCTTTCATCCAGTCGTAGTTGTTGACAAGTTCTGCCGCATTGGGTGCGTCAGAGTCGAAGTCGAGGAAGTGTGACAACTGCTTTTTGATGCAGGCCACATTGTGGCGCAGTATATCCTCGGTAAGGAGGTTACGCTCAGCGCTTTTGCCTGAGGGGTCGCCAATCATACCTGTGGCACCGCCTACGAGTGCTAATGGCTTGTGGCCAGCACGCTGAAAGTGGCGAAGCATCATGACAGAGCAGAGGTGTCCGATGTGCAGCGAGTCGGCAGTAGGGTCTATGCCAACGTATGCTGTAGTCATACCCTTTTTAAGGAGTTCGTCTGTGCCTGGCATCATCTGGTGAAGCATGCCGCGCCATTTGAGTTCTTCTACAAAATTCATTGCGTGTTATGTTTGTTTTGTGGTTGTTTCGTGTATTTGTTGATGCAAAGGTAATGCAAACCGCGTACAATGACAAATGAAAAGCTTAGTCTTTTAACTTGTCGCTGTACGCGGTAGGTGGAAAGCGGTACGTTGTCAGAGTGCGATATGCCTACTTGCCATATTTCTTCACAAACTTGCGGGCGGCAGATGGTGTACGCCATGCACGCGTAAAGTCACCATTGAGTGTGTTGTCAAAGAGCAGGTAATCGGCATTGTCTATGCCATGCAGCACCACATTTGAGGCTGACCGTATATATCGAGCCCTCGTAGGATCGTTGTTAAATTCCGCATCACGTGCAATGATGTTTGCAAGGTCGGGCTTTACAGCTTTGTAGCGATTGCTGGCATCACGCACCATCAGCATGCCATTGCCACTGTTGATGTCTGCTGTCAGAGCCTGTTGGTTGCTGGCATCGATGCAAGCGGTGGTAGTCTGTTCGGTGTCGCCGCTTTCGAGGTCGGGCTCGAGGAAGTAGGACTTGTCGCAGAAGTGGTACTTCAGGAAGTTGAGCAGCGTGAAGTACATGGCTTGAGCTTGCTCACGTTTGTCGTCGGGCAGTTGGCCGTTGTCGTCCGAACTCTTTTCGACAAATTGCTCGATGCTCTCGATAGTGGGCAGACCTGCTTCGACGGCTTTTTGCATACCCTCGTTGGTAGGCACGAAAATGGTGTAATTGAAGTTATGGAAGAAGTTGACCAACATGGTGTTAGCATTGCCATAACGTGTATAGCCGCCGCTGCGGTCGGCAAAGATTGTGTACTTCCAGCTCAGAGCCTCCGACGCCTCATCACCAAATAGCATTTTTTTCAGTGTGTAGGCATTGTTCAATGCCTCGGCATATTCAAAGAACGTGCTGAAGGCATCGTTGGACTGAAGACGTTGGAACACATTTTGGCTGGTTGGCTGCATGGGGCGGTCTATGAATACGCTTGTGCCTGTGCTGTTTTGGCCTACAAACTGCAAGGTGCAATCGTGTTTGTCGGCAGCATCTCTCTCGTTGAGGTCGATTTGCATACCACCATTTACCACAATGTTGGTGTTGGTGTGCTCCTTCATGTAGATGGGCATACCGCTGCGCGAAAGATACCAGTGCCGCGAGGTGTTGAGCATACTATCCAAATTTTGCAGCACAATATGCTGGTCGAGCATATCGGTCAACAACTGGCGTTTTGTAGGTCCATAGTTGACATTAGCACAATTTTCGTTGGCATTACTTGAAAACGTCGCACCCAACGGCCTATCGGTCTCGGCGTTGCGTACTTTGTTGTAATCATAGCGATAGGCCCTTGCCGCCACGGCTATTTGACCATCTCCATTATAGCTGATACTATCGGGGGTTAATGACCAATAACGCCACGAAACGCGGTTGTTTGAAGCCATGCTCATAGGGTCAACCAATCCGTGCTGTTTCAGCCCCTCGTCGGTAGGCACGAACATGGTAAATGACTTGTTGTGCATCTCACGTTGGTAATCGGTAGAGAATGGGGCAGCGTTAGTATTGTTTTCGTAACGGTCGTTTGCGGTCAGTGCAGTACCAGTTACTCGGCCGGCAAGCTTGACAAAAGTAAGTTCGTTGCGCAGGTCCTCGGCATTTGGCACAGCATCAACTACTACAATAATACCATCAACAGCGGGAATGACTTGCTGCACCGTGAGCTTGTAGGCTTCGGGCGAGGTGACATCGGCTAACAACTGGTGTCCCTTGGCACTGCGCATATTGCTATAACGACTCGGCAACACGTCGGTGAATGATGTGCGGAACCACTCTTTGACAAATGGTTGCAACACCTCACGCGGCAAGGACATAAGCATGTCGTAATAGTTGTCCTTGTTGATGCCGAACTGCCAAAGAGGATTGTCGGAGGCTAAGAGGAATGCCTTCAGTGCCTCGTCGGTGGGCAGTATGATGGCAGGGGTTTGTATCGTGGTGGTAGACACTCTGTCAAGTAACGAATTACGGACAGTCCAAGCAGAGTCGCCATCGTTAATTATAGCGCTATATCCTGTATAATCAGAGTCGTATTTAAGGTAGTTGAACCTTTGCACCAAACTACTTGCCAATGAGCATTTCCCGCCCAAGCGCGCTTGTGCCAGGGCACACATGAGGTTGGGCTGCGGTACAACCACTTCATCAACCAAATGCAGATAGCCATTTTTGCACCGCTGGTTGGGTTGGGTAATGTGGGCGTTGCCTATTTTGATGTGCTCTGAGCCCTCGGTGTCTGCTGCGCCTATAAAAGCCAAGTCGTCATGGCTCAGCCCATTGTATTGCCAATAGTCATCATTCCATATCATGGTGCCGCCACGATAAGCAAGTGCACCTGTGTAGTCGCCTATTGTGCCATACCCAATCCACACACCATCCACTATGTGCTGGTTGAGTTCTTTGGCGTAGTCAATATAACTGTAACTATCTGGCGGAAAGGTGTTGATATCTGTGCCACCCGTGTGTTTGTAGGGTACAAGATTGAACTGTCTGTCATAGCTATACAAACGCAAGTAGCCCCTGACACTCTTACTTGCGTGCAGACTATTAGCTGTGACGAACCCCGGAATATAACTCATGTAGATGAGAGAAAGCTTTTGACTATCGCTCAGTTGCTCATAACTGCTTATGGCATTGCCTTGTTCGTCTGTCCATGCGTTGTGGGCAAAGAAACGGTCAAAGGCTTCGTCATTTGGAGCAAACACAGTAAGCGTGTCAAAGCTACCCATGTATTTGCGTTCGTCATCGGTGATCTCGTTCTTGAACGCGCGTTGTATACCACCGAAAGAGTCAATCAAGCGCAAATAGGTGGTGTAGTTGCCTAATGCTTGCAAATTGTCATAAAGCGTGCTGCCAGTTTTAACCTTGTCGTTGGTGTTGACCGTTGGCACGGGCGTTACTTTGATATTTTGCTTGCTGCCATCGTACATCTTGATGGTGCCATCGCTCTTTATTACGCGCACATTTTGCGCCATGACGCCTAATGGGAGTGTTGATAGCAACACACAACCAAAGATGCGCCGTATGGTATGTTTGTATATGGTATTCATAGTGTGTGAAATGAGTTGAATAAGAAATATTGTAGAGTGTGCAGTGATGTCGTAATGAATACGGAACAAATTGTTACCACACGTCTTCACGATAAGGTTCACCTGCTACATCTACGAGCCGCGGCACAAACTCAATAAAATCGAGGTGCAACTGTGCAAGACCGCTGTTGTCCAGTGATTGGAAACGAATGTAATACCTCTTACGTGGCGACATTTTTGAGGTAATGAGCACACGCCGCATGTTGCCACCATTATAGCTTCTACCCAACTCGTCACGGGCTGGGCTTGTGCTGTCGCCAGCTTTGTGGAAGTAAGCTGGTGCCTTCATGTAGCCCAATTTGTGCAGCGCATAGTCGTTTTCGGCGCAAAGCGTTTCGTCGTAATTCAAATCGGCATCTTTTTGGGCAATGCCGTCGTTGGCCATGACTGGTTCGCTCTGGTCAAGCACCAGGGGTTCGCCCCAAGTGCCTTGATTGCCTGCCTCGTCTTCGCAGATAAAGGTGAGCAGACTCTTGGCACGCACCTCATTGACACTATAGCCCATGCGCAGTTCGTAACTGCCATCATTGGGCATGGCGGGCACTTCGAGCGTGAAGTCGTAGTTGCCAGTAACAAGCAATTCGTCTCCTTGATAGTCTACCCAACCTTTGGACGCATATAACAGTTGGATTTCGGTGTCGGGGCTTACATTGGTCAGTGTGCTGAAGTAGTCGGTGGGGAAGTAGGCGTCCTTGCCACGCAAGTTGTTGCTTGCTATTTCGGGCAGCAGCGTGGTGAAGTCCATACGCACGCGCTCACTCTTCATGGCACTTGCATAGTCTGAGTTGAAACTTAGTATATTATCTATCGGGTGATAGCTGCCATCTAATGCCACATTATTATAAACAGAGTTGTCCACCTCGTTGCGGGCGTGAGCCAAAATGCCCTCTTGCAGTGTGCCTGTCTCGACATAGGTGCCCGTCAAACCGTTGTCGTACTTGCTGAAACGGTTGAGGTAGAATTGTCCGTCGGGCGTTTGCGTGATTTTGAGCAATTTGCTCTCTTGTGGCCAGGCAGTGCGGTAGTAGTCCCACACGTTGACGGTGTAGTTGGTAGAAGGCTCGTTTATGTTCTCGCCCGTGGTGTAGCCATATTCTGTGGCATGCCGCACAGCGCTGTTGTTGGCTAATTGCATGTTGCTGTTGAGCAGGTGGGTGGCCACGAATATGTTTACGGCATTATCCTTGTCGGTAAGGTCGCCAGGCTTGAGGTTGGAGTATATTTTTCCACATTGCTCATTCAGTACTTGCTTTATGGCCTCCCAGTTTGTAATGCTTTGTGTGGCTTCATCATATACCGGCATGGGCACACCCCACTCTTTGTTAAACACTTCGTCGGTCTCGGCAAAAAGGGTGAACCCTTGGCGGCGATATGCTTGGAAAGGGGTTGAGGAGACGGTATTGTTGGGGTAGGTGCCAGCATGTGCTTTATATTTCTCGGCAAAAGCCTTTTCGGCTTTAGCGTCTGGCTTCATCTTAGCCCCCCAACCTGTGGCATCGAGCAGTTTGGCCCAAATGCGCATATTGGGTGCTTGCTTTAGAAGTTTGGCCACCGAGGAAGCCGCCACTTGTGGGGTACTGCCGAGTGTTGCTTTGTCAACAAATGCTATTTCGAGAATCTCGGTCATGTCGTAAGTGTCATCGCCCACCATGATGCTATGGCCCGATTCGAGAGGTGATTGTGCCGCAGCTGTCAAAGGGAGCAATGCTGCCATGAAGGCACTGCCTATATGTTTGTACAGATTTCTCATTTTGCAATGATTTTGAAGTTAATACTTGCTGTGCGCACCACGTAGGGGGTGGCAAGGCCTGTTGCAGGCAGTTGCAGTGTGGCACAACCTTGATTGTCGGCCTGGACGGTCATAACCAAACGGCCTTGCAAGTCGTAGAGCGTCACCGATGACTTGGCGGGCAGATTTTTGATGTATAGTTTACGCCCATTCAGGCTGAACGATACCTGCTTGTTGGAGTTGGTGGCTGGTACTTCGTCTATGCCGGTAGCTGGATCGGGTATGAGTTCGAGCGACCAGTTTGCGTCGAAACTGAAAGTATAACTGCTATTGGGAGTTGTAATAATGTAGCCATTGCCTTGTTGATAGTCATATCGAACTACAACGTACGGCACCTCTGCCTTGTCAAGGTCTTGTCCTAATGTGAACCACACAATCTCGCCTTCATTCGAGGTGAGTTTGACCTTGTCTTGCGCCAACGCCGGGGTTGTACTACATAAGAGCAAAAGGGCCGCGAGTGTATTTTTCATGCTTGTTTTCCGTCTCATTTGCCTAAGTTGTTTTTCGCAATGTTAATGTCTTGTTAACGTTGCAAGGTTAATAAAGTATGATAATATGGCAAATATACAATATTATAGACATTCGTTGCAAGTTCTAAGGCTATTTATGTTACAATATCTGTAAATATCACCAATTTTAATGAGTAAGTAGGTGTTCAAAATTATTTTTACATTGAAAGTGCATTATCGGGGCGCAGAT
>ERZ1023843.201-NODE-201-length-10576-cov-6.614961_pt1 | contig 10576 bp, 9 predicted proteins | sample MGYA00380384_ERZ1023843 | MGnify/ENA primary metagenome ERZ1023843 (study PRJEB33179, sample SAMN07448989) | human gut metagenome | biome: Human-gut; feature: Human associated habitat; material: Faeces | host: Homo sapiens | place: India: Bhopal | collected...
GCAGCCATGGAAGGCGGCCCCCTGGCCCTGCTCCACGACGGGGACACCATTTCCCTTGACATTCCCAACAGTAAATTGGAACTGGAAGTCAGCGATGAAGAATTGGCAAAACGCAAAGCTGAATGGAAGCAGCCGGAACCGAAGGTCAAGACCGGTTACTTGTCCCGCTATGCGAAACTCGTCACGTCTGCCAATACCGGCGCTGTCATGAAATAATCAGTCTTTCAATGAGCCTCTTGCCCTGGCCGGGCCTCTTCGGAATGGCGGAGAATCCCCATCGGGGCAGGAGGTTCCTTTTTTTTGGACTTTTAATCATTTTGTTTTAAAACAGAGGCATTCATCTTGAATAAAGGCTGTGCCCTTATCGGTAAATATATCGCCGTCTTCGCCGTCATCTTCCTCATCATCGGCATGACCCTGCCGACGAGCTTTTCCTGGGTCCTCGGCAAGGTGGGCGGTATTTCCGTTCTCTCCGTCCTCCTCGGCGTCATCATGTTCGGCATGGGCATGACCATGAGCGTCCACGATTTCGCCCTGGTCCTCAAGCGACCGAAAGATGTCTTTTTTGGCGCCTGTGCCCAGTATTTCGTCATGCCTTTCCTGGCCTACGTCCTTTCGACGCTGTTCCATCTCGATCCGGCTTTGACCGTCGGTGTCGTCCTCGTTGGTACCTGTCCGGGTGGTACGTCGTCTAATGTCATCACCTTTATGAGCAAAGGCGACGTACCCCTGTCGGTCACGATGACCAGTGTATCGACGTTAATTTCGCCGATCATGACGCCGCTTTTGACGTATCTCATCATCGGTCAGCGCATTTCCTTTGACCCGGTCGGCATGTTCTTATCGATCCTGCAGATCGTCATCGTCCCCATCGCTCTGGGCCTCATCGTCAAGAGCTTCCTGCCGAAGCTGGCTGATACGGCTACGGATTACCTGCCGGCTGTTTCGGCCCTGGCTATTTCCTTCCTTATCGCCGGCATCATCGGAGCCAGCCGCGATGCTATCCTCAACAGTTCGGGTATCATCCTGCTGGTCGTCATCCTGCACAACTGCCTGGGCTATGCCCTGGGATTCTTTATCGGCCATCTCTGCGGCATGAGCTGGAAGAAAATGGTCGCCTTGTCCATCGAAGTCGGCATGCAGAATTCCGGCTTAGCAACGGGCCTGGCCAAAGCACACTTTGCATCCCTGCCCATGGCCGGCGTACCCGGTGCCGTCTTCAGTGCATGGCACAACATCTCCGGTGCCGTCTTGGCCTATCTCTACGTCAACTACCTGAACAAACGCTTCGACTCCAACTACGAAGCCGACCAGAAAGCCGCTGCCAGCGTATCGCCCACAGCAGCCCATTAAATTCGATTCCATCCACTAACAACTAACTGCTGGCCACTAACCACTTAAAAGAGCTTGTCGCACGTGCGACAAGCTCTTTTTTCTGCTATAATAATTACAAATTCACTTGTCAGGGGGAAAGTACATGTTCGCTGTCATCGTCAATGCCGTGACGTCGTCGTTAGGGGCATTGCTGGGATTTCTTTTGAAGCGCGGCATACCGGAGCGCTTTACCAAGGCCATTTTTGGTGTCATTTCTCTGTGCGTCGCCATCATGGGCATACAAGGAGCCGTCCAGAGCCAGAATCTGCTCCTCGTATTGGCCAGCATGATCATCGGTACCCTCGTCGGGACGGCTATCGGCATCGAAGATGGCATGAACCGCTTCGGCGAATTCCTCAAGAAACGCATGGGCCACGGCGATGATTCGCGGTTCGTCCGGGGCTTCGTCACCTTATCCATCATGCAGGTCATCGGCGCCATGGCCATCCTCGGCCCTATCCAGGCGGCACTGGGGAGTCATGACTTTCTCTATTTCAAGAGCGCCCTGGACTTTACGTCTTCTTTCATTTTTGGGACCCTTTACGGCTTGGGCGTCGTTCCCGTCGGTATCGTCCTCTTCATCTATCAGGGCTTTTTCTATCTGTTGGCGACCTTCATCATGCCCCTCATGACACCCGATGTCATCCGGGAATTGAATGCCGTCGGCAGTGTCATGATCCTGGGTATTGCCCTCAACATGTTCCAGTTGACGAAGCTGAAAGTAGCCGACTTCCTGCCAGCCCTGTTCATACCTATTATTTATTATCATTTAATCGTCTGATGAGGGTATTACGACAATGTGCCACTTGTCATATATTCCAATCATTTACAGGATTCACGGCGGGACGCCTTAGACAGGCGTCCCCTACGGCATCGCATACAGGCGATGAAAAATAACGCGGCTATCTGCCGCCTGCGTAGAGGCCGTCCCGGCCAGGGCGGCCCGCTGTGATGATTGACCACAGCCTATTCGTGTATCATGGCAGGCTCTTTACCATTTAGGAGGCGTTTTTATGCATTTGCAGGAGATCATTGATCAATTAAAAACGGACGAACGGAACGCGTCGTATACGGCCCGCGGCATCGGTCCTATTTTTCAAATCCACGAGGAAGCGAGAATCTTGATCATCGGTCAGGCTCCGGGCAAGAAGGTCGAAGAATCGGGGATTCCCTTCCATGACAAGTCCGGTGAAAAGCTGATGGCTTGGATGGGCATTGACAGCCAGACTTTCTATTCGCCGGCCATTTCCATTATGCCTATGGATTTCTACTATCCGGGCAAAGCCAAAACGGGCGACAAACCGCCGAGACGGTTCATCGCCCAGGAATATCATCGTGAAATTCTGCAACTCATGCCGGACCTGGCACTGACCATCCTCGTCGGCAAGTACGCCATCGACTATTATTTGAAAGGCCGGACGGAACGCAACCTGACGGAGACCGTGCGGAATTATCAGGCTTACTTGCCGGATTATTTCCCCATCGTCCATCCCAGTCCGCTCAACTTCCGCTGGCAGGCCAAGAATCCCTGGTTCGAAGCCGACGTCGTGCCGGAATTGAAGAAAAAGGTTCATGAAATATTATAGAATTTTAAGATTAAACATTTAACTTAAATAATAAAACGTATAACCGGCTTAAAATATTATTGACACATCGGGGGCGACACGGTATAATAAGCTTCAACAAATACAGAACAGTGTTGAATGGAAATAGTAATGTTTGGGAAACCATGACAGAGACCTGCTGGTGGCTGAGAGGCAGGATGGAATCCCGGCGTGAAGTCGTCCAGGAGCTGCTGCCCGAACGCATTTCGCTAGTAGACGCAGCCGGCAGGCAACCGTTACCTTGCCAGGCATTACATGGGCTGTCCCGGAGATGCTGGAAAAGTGGTCATTACGACAATGAGAGTGGTACCGCAGAGTGAATACTTTGTCTCTTTTTAGAGGCAAAGTTTTTTTTTTGCTCCATCAAAACCGTTTGCGTATTTGTATTTGTCAGGTCTTATTTTAGAAAGGATGTGCGTGACTATGATGGATTTCATTGGAAAGTTGAGCGGTTTTGTTGGGAAGAATTTGACGTATATCGTCTTTCTCGTCGTCATCTGGGCTTATTTCATGCCTAATGCCTTTCTCTGGGCGGTTCCTCATACGGTCCTCTTGTTAGGCGTCATCATGTTCGGTATGGGTATGACGCTCCATGCCCGGGATTTCAAATTGATCGTCCAGCGGCCGAAGGAAGTCCTCAGCGGCTGTACGGCTCACTATACGATTATGCCCCTCTTGGCCTATGCCCTGGTCCTGGCCTTTGAAATGCCGCCGGAAATCGCTGTCGGCATGATCCTCCTCGGCTCCTGTCCCAGCGGGACGGCGTCAAATGTCATGGGCTTCCTGGCCAAGGCCGATGTACCCCTGTCCGTTTCCATTACGACGTGTTCGACCTTGCTGGCGCCGATTATGATGCCTTTTATCGTCTGGGGCCTGGCCGGCCAATGGGTCGAAGTTTCCTTTATGGCTATGGCCATGACAGTCATGAAAGTCATCCTGGTTCCCTTGGTCCTCGGCTTATTGACGCATCGCCTGATGGGAGAAAAACATATTGCCTCCCTGTCGAAGGTCCTGGTCCTCGTTTCGGCTTTCGGCGTCCTGGTTATCGTCGGCGGCGTCATTGCCATCAATGGCGCTAAAATCCTGGACATAGGTATCTTCATCATCCTCATGGTCCTCCTGCACAATCTCGGCGGCTTCCTCATCGGCTATTTCGTTACAGGCAAGCTGGGCTTGGGCAAGAAACAGCAGCACTCGGTCACGTTGGAAGTCGGCATGCAGAACGACGCCCTGGCCATTTCGCTGGTATCGGTCTTCTTTGCCCCGGCCGTCGCCATTCCGGCAGCCGTCGGAGCGGCTATCCATCAGGTAACGGGTTCTATCCTGGCCGGCATCTTTGCCCGCCACATGGATGCTCATGAAACCAAAGAAAAAGCGAAGGCTCAGGCCGAAACGCTCATGGAAGCCGTACCGGGCAGTCATTGAGGTCATCGAGTAAAACTTGCAAGCCCCCATTTGTTTTGATACTATAAGTATAGACAAATGGGGGCTTTTTCATGAGATTTGTTATATATTTACGAAAACATGTACATAAAATATTTCATGGGCCATTTGGTGATATCCAGGCTATTTTGGCGGATCCGGAATTCAGGAAACGGAAAATACGGGATAATCTTTATGCCTGCAGTTTCATTTCCTGCCTCCTGTGCATCATCGCCCTGACCGGGGTCATCGGTACGTATGCGCCCAATGCAGCCGGAGCCGTCTTGCCGGCTATCAATGCAACGGCAGTCTATGGAATCATTTTTAGCGTCAATGTCCTCTTTTTTGCCGGTTTCTACCGATGTCTGCACGGAGCGGTCCGCAATGAAAAGATATTAGAAAATCTGGTCTATATCTTTTTGTTCATCAATTCATCCCTGGCGTGCCTGACTTTTTTCAGCACCCAGGACGGGAGCAGTTTCTTCTTTGAATACCTGCTCATGCTCATCCTGGTCTATTTGCTGCCCATTTACGATAACCTCAAGGTTTTGTTTCCCATCGTCGCCGTCAATCTGGTCACGACCTTTGCCGTCATCTCCATGACAGGTCATCAGATTGCCTGGCAGGACCAATACGATATCGTCCTCTTTTATCTGGTTTGTCTGGTCATCATCTTTTCGCGGCGCCATCTGGCCCTGGCTTTTGCCCAGATACGCATGCACCTCCGGTCCAGTAATGAAGAGTTTTACTAGCGGAGCCGGACCGATGAGCTGACCGGGCTGCTGAACCGCGAAGCCCTGCGGGAAGATTTTGAACAGTATTTAGGACAGACGATTTGTGTCATGATTTGCGACATCGACCGGTTTAAATTTTTCAATGATACCTATGGCCATGTACTCGGCGATGATATCCTGTTCGGCATCAGCCGGCTTTTGCGCCATATCTTCCCGGATGATTGTGTCTACCGCTATGGAGGCGATGAATTCCTGATTTTGTCATTTCGGAATCAACCTTCGTTTCAGGACGATGTAGAGCGGTTCCAGCGGCACTTGAAGGACTTGCCCTTTGACGATTTGACCCGCCAGCCGACGATGAGCGGCGGTTATACGTGGGGCCTCTGTCAGGGTGCCGTCGACCTGCGGAAGATGTTTGCCTTAGCCGACCGTTTCCTCTATCAAGCCAAAGAAGCCGGACGCAACCGCGTCCACTGCGAATCCTTCGATGACCAAAACGCAGAAATCAGCCTGCATGAAATAGGAAACCTTATAGATAAAAGTTCATAAAAAAGTAGCGTTCTAACGTAGGGGCTCGCACGTGGCGAGCCCGTCACAAGAATGTGTGTCGTTTGCATGAATGAAAGTTTGTGGGGGTCGCCCCTTTTTTATGAGCCACGAGCCACTAAATTCAAATGGCCTGCGGGAAGGTGTTGGTCAGTATCTTAGCCCCGCCTTCGGTGGTTTTTGTCTGCAAGGACGTTCCAACCGTTGCGACGTTTTCGATATCCGTCGGGATGCGCTTATAGGGCAGCTTTTTCATAATGCGGTCCATAGATTCCGTCAGGATTTCGTTGGGGTCGTTCAGGATAGATGCCGATTCGATTTCACGGCCTTTGTCGCTGTAGCTCTTGAAGGTATCGGTCCGCTTATCGTAGGCGTATACCGTCAGGTGATAGAGACATTCCGTGATGATTTCGTCATCATCATAGCGCCAGAGCCCGGCCATGTGCTGCCGCCAGTACCAGGTCTGGACGACGGGGACCAGGACGACGTCGGCTTTATACTGGGCCGAAAGGGCGCGCATCGTGTCGATGTTAACGTCAGACGGCGACAGGGCCGTATCCGTTTCGATGCGGTCCCAGTAGGGGATGCGGAACGGCTGTTTCAGCCGGCTTTTCATGAAACGGGCGGCGTAGCTGTCCTGTGTCGTATCGGCAATGACGACAGTGCGCATGTTATCGAAGCGCGGGCCGTCGGCAAAGACCGTTGTAATCGACAGGATGCAGAAGAAGAGCAAAAGACAGAGTGTTTTCACGAGGCAACACCTCCCGCAAAAAATCAGAAATTGCCGTTATCGTTTAAGAGCGGCAGCGTGTCGTCGACTTGCGGGATGTAGCGTTCCAAAGTGGCCAGCATTTTTTCCTTATCCATCGGCAGGGTGCCGCCGACAGGCAGGAGATTGGAAACGTGGTTACTGCGGAAGATGCAGGGCTTGGTCATTTCCGTATGGCGCAGGATCATGTCCAGTTCCTGGAGGAAGCCCCGCGCTGTCAGGGGGGTAAACGTTCCATTGACGACATCCTGGTAGAGCGGTACTTCGCGGGGAATAATGAGCGACAAGGCGCTGAGCATGGTCGGGTTGATGGCCGATATGACCTGGGCCGTATGCAGGGCATGTTCCTTGGTCCGTTCCTGACCGCCCAGGCCGAGGAGAATCATCGTCGACAGCTTCATGCCTGCTGCCAGGGCTTTTTTCCCGGCTTCGATGGTCAGGGCTGCTGTCGTCCCTTTATCGACGAGTTTCAAGACTTCGTCGTCTCCGCTTTCAATGCCCATGTAGACGATGGCCAGGCCCGCTTCGCGGAGGCGCTTCAATTCTTCCGGCGTCTTGCGGACCAGGTCAGCCGGAGTCGCATAGGCACCGATACGGTTCAGATTGGGAAATTTTTCGTAGCATTTCTGCATGATGGCTACGAGTTTGTCCGTCGGCAGGACCAGGGCATCGCCATCAGCCAGGAAAATCCGGCGGATGAAGGGCATGGCATAGGCGCCGCGCTCGATGATCCCTTCTATTTCTTCCATGGGACGGATGCGGAATTTAGACGCTTTGTACATATCGCAGAAACGGCAGGTATTGTGGGAACAGCCGATAGTAACGCGCAGGATGAAGCTGCGGGCTTCACTGGGCGGGCGGAAGACGAGGCCGCCGGCATCATCAATAATCATAGTAACACACCTTTCTCAAAAGATGAAAAAAACATTATTCATTCATCTTTTATTATACACGAAAAGTACGTATTACGAAATAGCTGGTTTCTTCTGCAAGATGATGATGAAGACCGTAGCGATGATGCAGGCATAGCCGATGAGTTCAACCGTATGGAACGTCGTACCTAAGGCGATGGCCGAAGTCACTGAAGCGACGACCGGTTCCAGCGTGCCCAGGAGAGTCGCCTTCATCGGCCCGATTTCACTGATACCCGTGACAAAAGCCGTAAAAGACAGGGCCGTGCCGATGATGACGATAAAGGCAACGGCCAGCCAGCCCGTCAGGTCCAATGCGGGCCAGACCGTCCAGACCTGCAGGGTCAGACTGAGGAAAACGCCGCCGATGATCATGCCCAGGCCGTTGGCGACGGCCGCTCCCCAATGAGCTGCCAGCCCCTGGGACAGGACAGGATAGGTGACACAGGCGATGGCGCCGATGAGGCCCCAGGTCAGGCCTAACGGAGAAATGACCATCGTCGACGGGTTGCCGTTGGTCGCAGCCAGGTAGACGCCGCCAAAGGCCAGGAAGACCGACAGGATTTCCCGCCCTGTCGGCCGTTTATGGAAGCGGACGGCTAAATAGAGCGACATGAGAACGACACTCAGGGTCTGCAGGACCGTCGCCGTGCCGGCGTTCGAGTTCTTTATGGCCGATAAATACGAGAACTGGCTCAAGATGAGGCCGAATAGGGCAAACAGGACCAAGTGGCGCAGACTGACCGGGTCATGCAGCATCTGGCGTATCTCGGCCCGCTTCGTCGGCAGTACCATGAGCGTCAGGAACAACCCGGCCAGGCACATGCGTATCGACGCCAGCCAGGACGGCTCTACAGGATAATGAGAGAGCAGGAACTGACTGACAACGCCATTGAACCCCCACGTCGTCGCACCGATGACACAAGCCACGATACCATGCTGCGTTTTTGTCATACTAAGACCTCCTCTGCCTGGGGCAATCATATTATCCTAAGTATACACGAGGTGAGGAAGGGGTGCAAGAGAATACCGCTTTCAAGCGGTATTCCCTGTAGGGGCGCCACGTAGGGCGCCCGCCGTCGAAAAAGGGGCTTGTCATCATGCGAAGTCCTTTTCACTTTATAGTTTGTAGAAGATGACTTTAAATTTAAAACCCTCCGCTAACCCCTAGCCACTAGCTACTAACCACTAAAAAGGGGCTGTCGCGATGCGACAGCCCCTTTTTTCTTATTTCTTTCCGTTCTTTCCGTGTTTCTTTTCAAAAGCAATCATGTGTGCTTCTTGGTCGGTATGGCCTTCGGCTTCTGCCTGGGCGATGAGGGCGACCATTTCTTCATAGGCTTCAGGAATGACTTTGGTCAGGTGAGTGACGGTGTCGTCCCAGTTTTCCAAGAGGATGTGGCCCAGATTGCTGTCCGTGTAGTGGACGTGTTTTTCCAGCATGGCTTTGACAGCCGCTTTTTCGTCGTCGTCGGTGAGCGGTTCCAGTTTGACCAGGTCGGTGTTGCATTTATTCGGGTCCAGGTCGTAGACGTAGGCGATGCCGCCGGACATGCCGGCTGCAAAGTTGCGCCCTGTCTGGCCGAGGATGAGGACCCGGCCGCCGGTCATGTATTCGCAGCCGTGGTTGCCGACGCCTTCGACGACGGCACTGATGCCGCTATTGCGGACGCAGAAGCGTTCACCGGCTGTGCCGCTGATGTAGGCTTCGCCGCTGGTGGCACCGTAGAAGGCGACATTGCCGATGATGATGTTATCTTCGGCAGGGAATACCGATTCCCGCGGCGGCGATACGATGATCTTGCCGCCCGACAGGCCTTTGCCCAGGTAGTCGTTGGCATCGCCTTCCAGGGTCAGCGTCAGGCCACAAGGGATGAAGGCGCCGAAGCTCTGGCCGGCAGAGCCGACGAAGGACAAGATGATCGTGTCTTCGGCCAGGCCTTTTTCGCCGTAGCGCTTGGTGATTTCACTGCCCAGGATGGTCCCGGTGACGCGGTCGGTATTCTTGATGCGCAGGCGGGCCCGGATGTGTTTCTGTTCTTCCAGGGCCGGCCGGCACATGCGGACCAGTTTGGACATATCCAGGGTCGTATTGATTTTGTGGTTCTGGGGCGTCGTGAAATGCTGGCCGACCGACGCATCCGTGTACGGACGGTACAGGAGGTTCTTCAAGTTGACCGTCTTGGCTTTCCAGTTGCCGAAGTGATCGCGTTGTTTCAGGCAGTCATAGCGGCCGACCATTTCGTCGATGGTATGGAAGCCCAGGCGGGCCATGATTTCCCGCAGGTCCTGTGCGACGAAGCGCATGAAGTTGATGATATATTCCGGTTTGCCCTTGAAGCGTTTGCGCAGTTTTTCATCCTGCGTGCAGACGCCGTACGGGCAGGTGTTGAGGTGGCAGACGCGCAGCATATGGCAGCCGATGGCCAAGAGCGGTGCCGTACCGAAGCCGAAGACTTCAGCGCCGAAGAGGGCGGCAATGGCGACGTCGCGGCCTGTGAGCAGTTTGCCGTCGACTTCCAGGGTGACGCGGTCGCGCAGGCGATTGAGGAGCAGCGTCTGCTGGACTTCGGACAGGCCGATTTCCCAGGGCAGGCCGGCATGGCGCAGGCTCGTCCGCGGCGAAGCGCCGGTCCCGCCGTCGTAACCGCTGATAACGATATCGTCGGCCTTGGCTTTGACGACACCGGCGGCAATCGTGCCGATGCCGGCGCCGGACGTCAGTTTGACGCCAATCGTAGCCTTGCGGTTGGCATTCTTGAGGTCAAAGATGAGTTCGGCCAGGTCTTCGATGGAGTAAATATCGTGATGCGGCGGAGGCGAGATGAGGGCGACGCCTGTCGTAGCATGACGGGTCTTGGCGATATCCGGATAGACTTTATTGCCCGGCAGATGGCCGCCTTCGCCCGGTTTAGCCCCTTGGGAGCACTTGATCTGCAATTCATCGGCGTGGATGAGGTAGTCGCTGGTGACGCCGAAACGGGCCGCTGCGACCTGTGTGATGCGGTCGTTCGTTTCCGTATCGAAACGGGCCGAGTCTTCGCCGCCTTCGCCGGTATTGCTCATGCCGCCCAGGCGGTTCATGGCCGTAGCGACACATTCATGGGCTTCCTTGCTGAGGGCGCCGTAACTCATGGCACCCGTGCGGAAGCGCGTGACGATGGACTCGACCGGTTCGACTTCTTCGATAGCGATGCTGCTGCCGGCAGGATATTC
>ERZ1023843.210-NODE-210-length-10362-cov-13.175221_pt1 | contig 10362 bp, 9 predicted proteins | sample MGYA00380384_ERZ1023843 | MGnify/ENA primary metagenome ERZ1023843 (study PRJEB33179, sample SAMN07448989) | human gut metagenome | biome: Human-gut; feature: Human associated habitat; material: Faeces | host: Homo sapiens | place: India: Bhopal | collected...
TTATGAAAAAGTTAGAACCATACGAAAATCAAATGGGATACCTAGTAGGTGGCAGCAGATTACCATCTACTCCTGGAGAGATGGAGTTGGAACACAAGTGTAATCCATATCCTAATGACAGAATTGTAAAGGTTGGCGATACTTTCATGCCTTATGCACTCGCACGTTTGGTAATGATACAGAAACAAGGCGGTCACCATGAGTAACCGCCTTGTCTATTCTTATCCTTCGAGCAAATCAACTATCTGACCATAACCACCTACAGCCATAACAGGGCAGAGTATCTTCTTGATAAGGATAATATCCTCGGCTTCAATATCTACGTTCTCAGCATCCTTGCCTATCTTGCAGGCTACCCGATAAGCACGCAGCTTTTCTTCGCCCGATAGCTGAATACTCTGATTGTCTATCACCTCGAAGAGTACCTTACCTACAATATCGCCCATAATCTGTGGCTTATAGGTTTCCTCTCCATTCTCGTTCTTAACTGGTGTTACTATCACCTCACCCTTCCAATTCTTGAAGGGTACATTAAAATTCTTTTTCATATTTATATGTTATTTAAAAATTAGACACCCATGTTCCACATCACCCTCCATTTGGATCCTGTATACACGACACATACCATCTCATTCTGTGTTTTAAACGTATAAAATGTGGTAACGCCACCAGGAGTATAAATCTGCGTACCGTCGGTCGTCTTCATAGAGTAATTGTGCCTGGTTGACCTTATAATCCAATACATCTGTCCTATTTCCGGATTCGTGGGCAGACTGATTGTTACCGGACCAACCTCCACTGATGTATCTTCGCCTGTAATACTGTTATGCTTCTTCCAGGTTTCAACAATTTCTACGACTACATCATATTTTGACAACGTCTGGCTTGACGTAATAATTCTGAAACAAGGTCTGAATCCGGCAAAATCACCTTTATCACAAAATATTGCATGATTACCGCAAGGATATACCGAGTTAACGACGCCTGTATCTCTCGAAAGCCTATCTATGTTACCAGAGGCTGAAACATACAATGCGATATTCTTTAAATTTGCTATACCAATATTACCGCCATAAGATGGTGTTGCATGGTCGTACTTAACAACTATCTGCTGACCAACATAGTCCAATCCATATTTCCAGTTAGCTCCAATTATATTATCAATGCCATGAGTTTTGTTATCGAAGGAAATATACCCTGGTGTAAGCATGACTTTGTTTTGTCCGTTGATTCCATCTATACTGGTCTTTCCTATATTGAATCCACCTATATATCCGCTCGTAGCATACATTGCTCCCTCGCTCGATACGTAGAACGATGACTGGCTAGCTGTATCCCCACCAACAAACAATGGCGCATAAGTAGTATCATCTACCTTACACGCTTCAATCTCGTAGTTACCGAAATATCCCACCTTGGTAGTTCCATCCTCAGACTTCGCCCAAAGGTGCTTAACCTCAATAGCATCTGCATCAATAAGATTAGCATTGAGCTTGCCATTGACGAACATACCTGCCTCTACGTATTCGGAACTTTCGTCTTGCCGTGTCAGCACCTGTACCTTTTCGCCATATAGCTTAACCTTATCTGTGGTGATTTCGATACCAGCCTTCTTAAGCGTAGCCTTGTCAACCAAATCGGTTTGTCGTTCAGTATACTCGGTCATGGTCGCACCTACCTCCAACTTAGGCTGGCAGACATATACATCATTACCACTATTGCATCGGATAAGCAGCTTCTCGGGAAGAGGGTGTCCGCTTGATGTATTAAGATGATAGTGTACCCAATAGCGTTTCCATTCGTTTGTTAGCTCGAAATCAACATTGCCATCTGGCGATACGGCATCATGTTTTTTGTTAGAACTCTCTACAAAGAAACGAGGTGTTCCATCCTTCCAAAGATAAGTACTAACCACACCAGTGCCCTTAGCGAGGAAAGAGAACATATAGTCTTGCCCATCATTGATACGCCCGACTGTATTCCATTGTAGCATTTCAATATACGTACTTGTAGTATTATTAGAATGAGCAACGGCATAAGCGTATTCGTAGCCTTCATTGATAATTTCGCTATCCTCCGTTTCGAGATTACCGCTCTTTTCCAATGACCTTGTATTATCAAGGATGTTGCCTCCTACATAGTCGTAGTCATCTTCCGATAACGTCCAACCGCTATACGTATCGCCCTCTTCCATCATAGGCTTACAGATATAAGCGTGGCAAGTAGGATAATCAGTCGCACCAGTTGCCTTCGGAACGTTCTTATTATTGCTCCAGAAGTTCACGGCTAGGTATTCGGTTGCATCTGCGTTGTTGGTATCAAGCACACAAGTAATTTTCTGCCACTTATTCTTTTCTGTAACCTTAAAAGACTCGCTTTTTGCACTCTTCGCATCGGCTCTGCTCTGCTGATTGATGCTCTTCATGTAGAGGCATTCGATGTTAAACGGCAAGTCTAAGTTGTCACTCTTTATCCAGCAGGATATAACATACTTCTTACCCTTAACGATAGGAATGTTTGTAACAACACCATTTCTCTGTGTCGAATCCCAAAATGCACCGATATAGTTGCCATCTCCAGTTCCCGAATAGGTATCTTTGCTATGAATGCAGTTTACGCCATCTAAGCCAGTATTCTTCTCAATGCGAGCCAACGAATGTATAAACACGCTGTCCTGATTGCGGAATGCGCTATTCACAAGCATATTGCGCCTACCCGAAGTCTTAGATAGTACCTCTAACTTGATATTCTCTGCGGTCTGCTCAATAGTAGATTCTACTGTCTCCAAGTCAGCCTTGTTTTTAAGTTCTGACGATACAGCATCATACTTATTGCTAACCTCTGTGTACTTACTAATGTACTTCTTATTATCTTGTATGAGTGTGTGAGCAAAGGTATTCACGTTTACCGCAAAAGAGAGATAAGCGTTGTATGTAACATCATTTACCTTAATAGGTACATTAATACCACCAGAAGATGCAGGAACTTTCGCTTGAGGGTCTGTGCCTACAATATCAGTAGAGGAAATGTCGTAAATCTTCACTATAGGCTTTGACGGACTGCTGTTTTCCTCAACCATAAATGCTGCATTGCAGTTATCTCCTGGTTGCTTTCCAACATTAGGGAAATCCCAATCAGTCAGATATGTAAGTTGTTTGTTACCACGGAATACCTTAATCTCAGCACTTTTTTCGGCTTGTGTAAGATTTCCTTTTTCGTCTGCATCGAATACAAGCTCTGCTGGAGAGAACACGATATTGATAGCATCAATTCCGTCATCACCCTTATCACCTTTAGCACCTTGTATCTCGCCAAAATCTATCCATTCATCCAAATTAGCCACATAGAGGTGTCCATTTACATTATAGCCATCGCCAAACTCTGCATGATAGACTACAAGGCTCTCATACTCGTAACGGCAAACATAAGGTGGTAGTTCAGATGTAGGATTACTTCTATCATCTATATTGACAATATAGACATCATAATCCATTCCATCCGCATAGGTTGGTACGGAAGACATCTTGTTGAAAAATCCGTCAGCCATACCCTTTGGCGTGAAGCTCGTTCCGTTTGTTCCATCCTTACCTTTATAGGAAACGCTGTACGTAGTGGTCTTATTATTATCACTATATGCAACGCTAGTCTTAGTCCAAAGGTAAGGTTTAGTATCAGTCTGTTTTACATCTGCGATACTATTTTCCCAGGATTGCGGTATCTCAGTCGGGCTTGCCGACACCTGATATTGCACACTAGTGGAGAGGATGGTAACGCTTGTACCATCCTTTCCGTCTTTTGTTTTCCTATGTAATGTTAATGATGTTGTCAACATAAGCATGTAGGTTTTAATTATGCCTTGTAACTAATAAAATCTCTAACGTCTTCGTTGTCATTCGTTATCTTACCCCAAATTTCCGTACCGACTTCTACTGATACACCTGTCTTAGTTCCAAGCTCTGTATTTTTCAGAGAGCTGGCGAAGGTATGTGTGAAAGTACCTTTAAGAGTTGAAGTGATTTCCTCTCCCTTTTCACCTGCCACAAATCGGTATACATGAGCGGTTACTATCTGCTTATTAGTTCCATCCCAATCCTTATCGACCGAAGCTTCAAGCTCATACTCATCGCCAATATCGGTAATCTTATGGAAGTCAGTCGCAAGAGCTGTCTTTTCACTATTACCAGTCTTGTATGCAGAGCAGTAGATACCGCCAATACCATCAATTATGTCACGTGTAGCCGTAAACACTATTGATGTGCTGTCCTGCAAAGTCTTATTGTTCTCATCAAAGAAGCGGTATGAATATCCACTTGTAATTTCATTTCCATCAATAAAGAACCTCGCTTTAAGCTTTGTCGAAGGATTTGCCAAAGATAAGGTACAACCGCCCTCAATATACAGAGCAGCAGCACTACTACCGACTATCTGCAAGTGAAGCTCTGCGGTAGCCTCTGATTCATAGCTTGTACTAGCGGCTTCTCCCGAGCACTTGAACGTGAACATATCGTTGCTAGTATTGCTAGCAGATGCAATGTTATCAATTATTCTCAACTTATAGTTGGATGGATTGATGGCAAATCGAGCATCGCTGCACTTGTAGAAACCTTCCGATGTAGCCGTAGTTGTAACTACCAACATGGTGTTATTATAATACCATGTTCCGTTTGTAATGCTTGCAGTCTGTCCGTTAGTCGCAACAGCCTTAGGAACGAGGATTGGCTGATTTGCTGGTGTCTGAAAGTTTGGGGCTGGGGTTGAAGTCTTGTCATTCCAACCTTGATAGAGAGCTGCATTCTCTGTCTCTATACTCAATACTACGTTCACACCCTTTTTCAATCTTTTAAGTGTGATACTTCCTGATAATGTTCCTTTCATATAATTTAACCTTTAAAGTTCATTAAATACTCTTCCAACCCTCTTGCACTATCGAACATAGTGCCTTTGAGTTGCTTTAATCTCTCACTCTCATCACCGACAAGCAACGATGTGTCCATCATTCCTTTCTCCGTGATGACCATTTTGCTTTCTCCTTCGATGTCAATGACGTTGTGCGTGATTACATCAAATCCTGCTAAGATAGCTTTTTCCTTATCTGCTAAAACGTATCTCATATCATTCTAGTTAAAGATAAACGGATTGCCGTTCTCATCTGTGTATACGTTACCGCTTGCATCGGTAGCAACCTTATATTCTTCCTTGTAGTCGTAATCGAAGACAGTTGCAACGTAGTTATCTTTCTGAGTGTCACCCATCGTGAGGTCAGATAGACGGAAGAACACCCCTCTTCCTTCTCCGAGATTCACATCAGATTCGTAAGCGGTAGTACCAAGCAATACCATCTTGATAACGTTCTCAGCGCAAGGCACGTCATGGTCTTTACATTTTACGATAGCTTCCTGATACATAATATCCGTATCTGGGTAGATGTCGCTTTCAACGCTCGGCTTTACTGATATTGCTTTATGCAATCTGTTGACTGTGCAGATAGTCTTCAAGCAAACCACCTTACCGCCAACAAGCACTTTAAGGAGATAGGTAGCCGCATTAGGTACAAGACGCAAATCAAGGGTCATGCTTGTAAGGGATAATGCCTGTACCTCATAACCGACATTCATCTTCACCTCAGTTCCGCTATCTGTGCGGTAGAGTTCCAATGTATAGCCGCTAGTCTGAATATCCTTACCCTTGCGAACTCTTATTGCTGCCGTGCGAAGATACTGCTCTCCGTCATTAATCTGCTGCTCAGAGAGTGATGATGCAATTCCGTGACTTACCTGATAGTCATGCAAGAGCATATTATCATCAATGCAGGAATACATGAGGTTAAGCGGATAGTCTGTTTCCACACTCCATGAATCCTGTGCGGCTTGAACCGTATAGAGCGTTTTTTCATCACTCTTTACTGGTACAAGCTCATTATTACGGAAGTCGAGCAACTGACCCTCAAAACGCAACTTTACACGCTCATTCAGACCGATATTGCGCTTGATAATAAGCATTCCCTTATTGTCTCCACTCGTAATGATAGAGTACTTTCCGTTCCAGCTTGTTACGCTCTCTATCCTCTGTCCGTCCACATACCATTGCATCTGTGACAGATGGGAGTTACTTCTAGTATTACCCTGCCAACTGCCATCCCTTGCTGATGCGCTGACGATAGGGCAGATACCGCAAGGAACTGCTGCCGTTCCCTCTCGGTTAGGCTGATATTCACCACCGCTATAGAGCTGCGTAAGTGGCGATTCGGGTGTGGTGCAGGTCAGCGAACAACCCGTAACCAATGGCGCATATCTGCGCCGCATGAATTTCTTTTCCGTTCTCATATCTTATCTGTTTATAAGTATTGAACAATCACGTTACTCGATTCCGAGCGTCTTGCAGTCGGCATCTACGATAGCCTTCAATCTTACTCGCTCTGCAAGGAACTCCTTATAAGCAGCAGTCTTACCAGCAATCTCTGCCTTATCAGTAGTAATACCCAACTGAATAGCATTATACTCGTTGATAAGCTTCTGCTCCTGATTACCATCCCACTTTTCAGCAATAACCGCTTCGGTAATCTTATTAGACGTGAGGGGTTCCCATACAATCACTTCCTGGCACTCGTACTGAGTTTTTGATTCTGTACCCGAAGACTTCTCTGTTGATTCTGCCTTCACAGCCTTGATGTCGTAGTGATAACGGTGACTTCCGTTTCCTACTGCCTCCAATACTGAAGGCTCATTGTCGTAAATTACTTTCATATCGCAATCTTTTTAAAGTTATAATTATGTATATCGTGGAACACACCTATCTTCTCTAACAGATGTCTGCTATCGCTGTGAGCCGTCCACCCTAACCAAGGGCTTATCCTCATCTTCAGTGCATCCTCCTTGATTCCTTTCTTTCTTGCGGCTTTCATTTCCCTACATAGGTTCTGCTTCGTTTTCTTGCGCATAAGTTTCTGCTTGTGGAAGAACTGATAGCCTACATAGTCCAATGCACGACCGCTCTTATCATATCTGTTCATACCGATTTTGAATATCTGCCAATTTCCTTTAATCTTTAGCTTCAATTCTCCTTCGAGCTTGTATTTGATAGCTTTGCGAACTTTATGTAATACTTCCTTACTCTCAGCAAAGAAAGTTATATCATCGGCATATTCCGTACTCTCAACTTTCAGCACTTCGTTCACCCAGTGCATGAAGTAAGCAAGATAGAGGTTAGCCAAGTATTGACTTGGATAGTTACCTATCGGCAATCCGTCTGTAGAATCTATAATCTCATCAAGGATATTCTGTACATCGGCATCCTTTATCTTCTTTCGGATAATCTTCTTCATAACCTCATGGTCGATGCTAGGGTAGTACTTTACGATGTCTATCTTCAAGCAATACAGAGGTCTGTCAATAGGATGCCTTCTTATAATCTCACCAACCCTTCTTGCGCATCCTTCTATTCCTCTTCCCTTGATGCAGCTATATGTATTGTACGTAAATACGCTGCGCCATATAGGTTCAAGGATATTCAGTATCGCATGGTGAACGATTCTGTCGGGAAAGTATGGCAATCTGTATATCACTCTCTCCTTCGGCTCATGGATGGTGAATATGTCATACTTTGATGTTCTGAACGTTTTGTTTTTCAGCATCTCATGCAGCTTTAACAGATTTTCCTCTCTATTCTTATCGAACACTCTCACACCATAGGTATTTCTCTTTCCATTCCTAGCCTTTTCGTCTGCCAGTCTTAGATTATCCATTGATATGATTTTCTCGTAGAGATAACCAATCCTTTTCATCTTTTTACTATTTTGCTTCCTTACTCCGAGTCTTCGACTATCAGCGATATTGCCGATACCTACCAACACGTTTCTGAGTTCCTAAATTTTTCACCAAGAGGTGAGGTTATGATTCCCATATATAATTTTTAACCTTAGAAGTATAGGTGAGAGGCGATATTCGCATTCGTGTCCGAGGGAGCGTTATTCGAGTTCGAGTAAACGAAGCCGCATTTCGAACCGTTATTCGCATTACCGCCAAAGTGAACGCCACGTTAGGAATCATCAACCATAATATCTTTTATTCTACGAAATATCGGTTTCCGTTACCTCGCATCGTCACCTTGCGAGGAAAGGCATTCCGTTTCTTTATCTCCTGCAAGATATAGAGTATATCCTGTGAGCCTGTGAAGAACTTCATTGCTTCACTCTCTGGGTCTTCAAGATTTCGCTTCACAAGCACCAAGGTCTGACCTTTCGTGCCTTTCTGCTTAGAGAATCTTGTCGGAATATCCTCCATGAAATCAATCAGCCAAAATGATGTATTCACCAATTTACTCTGGCTTACTTCCTTGCAGTTGAATGAACGGCTGTTCTCATTGCGAGGAATGTTCAAGAATGCAAGACTTCCATCGTCTTGTTTTGTATTATTGTCTGCCATATTTCTATATTTTAATGTTAAACCTAATTTTAATCACCCTATGCCGCCAATAAATGGCGGGCGGCATAGGGCGTGAGACGAGCCGTGTCGCTTCGACTATGCAGCAGGTAGGAAGCAAAGGCGAGAGGCGAAATCCGCACTCGAGTCCGAGGGAGCGCTACCCGAGTACGAGGAAACGAAGCCGCACCGCGAACCGCTACTCGCATCACCGCCAAAGCGAACGCCACGAAGAGTAGTAGCTGTAGGAATGTTAGTGTAATGATAGTCACCATGATAGCTACTATCGCTACCGCCAACAGCCTTCGCTGTAATGTCACCATACTCGCCAAAGGTAATCTGTGTAACAAAACCTTCCGTTCTCGCTTCGTTGCCGACATAGGTATATCCGTTATATCCTGTATCAGAGAATTTCTTAGGGTCACGGCATACATATACCTTGCTGACACCGCTATCACCTGCCTGTACCTCAAGGTTGATTCCATCAGTCCATTGGAAAACATGAGCAAATGGGCACTCGATACCACGGTATCTGTTTACGCTTACCTTGCCGAGAGTAACACCATTCTTCGTACCAGTGTCGTAGATAACAACACCGCTTCGGTTGCCAAGACTATCAGTCGTGCCGCAAGGAACAAATGGGTTGTTTCCATTGTATGTAGTCCATTTAGTCCAATCTACGCCAACAACACCACTGCCAAGACCGCCCTGATGATAACCTTCGGTAGTCAGAGCAGCATTGTAATCAGTCTGACAAGACAACTGAGCATACTCAATAGCAAAGAGCCAATAGAGTTCTCTCTGAATGTCATATACATGGCAGTTCCATTCTGCGCTACCCGTCTTTCTTGCTCTTGCCGCATTGCGGAATCCTGTACGGCTGATATTAGATGAAGCAAACACGCTAGCGATAGAGCACAGCTTGTTATTCTTGACGTATGCTTGATAAGCACTCACGTAACGCTTCGGAACTTTGCGGAAACCAGCCAATGGTTCAAGGCTCATCCATGCCCTGCGCTTGTTGCCATCCGTCTCAAACTTCTCGTAATACTCTGGCAGCTCAACCATCACCTGACCTCGGCTTCCGTCACGTGTAGCCTTAGTCCAATCCTGTGGGTCGAGATAGTCAACCACGTTACCATCATCATCGAGCAGGCATCCCTTCATCAACGTCTGCACTGGCAAGGTTCTGTGCATACTCATGTTGCCGATTCTCGTTGCAGCCGTAGAGCTTACCGTTACATCGAACTCAATGCCGTATGCGTACACCTCTGGTGAAGTGATGGAAAGGTTAAGACTTCTTGATAAGTCCTTCACCTTTACTCTTCTCATAGCACCGCCAATTTCAACAAGTACACTATCCGTCTGCTGTACGGATGAAGCAACATCTGCCGTTCCTAAATTCTTATTTGCCATAATTAAAAATTATTTATAAATTCGTAAATCAAATCATCATACACTCAGTGTTGCCGAAACTTCATTGGTTTTGTTACCGATTTGCCAAGCCTTGAAGGTAAACACAACACCGAAAGTATTCTTATTCTCAGCACCAAGGTCATTTTCGTTCTCGGTAAATGAGATATTGATAGTACCTCTAAAGTTCTGAGCCTTAGATGTGGCGTTCCATGCCGCATCTTCATGTTTGTTACCGCTATCTCTTTCGACACTCCAATCCCAACCGCTCGATGTGTCAACGATAGAATCACCACGAACAACAGAGCATACGACATCAATCGTTTCACCCCAATCAAGAGTGTCTTGCCCACGCAAATCAATAAGTAGCTTATTCCGTTGTATTGCGGTCGTTGCCTTCCAATAAGGCGAATCCTCAGATGGTTCATCGGTCGTAGTCTGTCCTTCGGAAACGATGCAAAGCCATCTTGTGCCCATCCATGTAACCTCATCGTAGTAGCTGTATTCCGTACCTTCCTTCCAATCTCCCAGA
>ERZ1023843.214-NODE-214-length-10258-cov-14.324414_pt1 | contig 10258 bp, 7 predicted proteins | sample MGYA00380384_ERZ1023843 | MGnify/ENA primary metagenome ERZ1023843 (study PRJEB33179, sample SAMN07448989) | human gut metagenome | biome: Human-gut; feature: Human associated habitat; material: Faeces | host: Homo sapiens | place: India: Bhopal | collected...
TCACAGATGGGCGTGTAATTAGTGCTGTCTGTGAGCCTTTATTGGGTGTATGAACATGACATTTTCCCGACGCGGGACGCGTCGCCCCCATTAGAGGTTGCGTTTTGTATTTAAGCTGTTCGTAAGGTACGATTAGGGGCGGGCCTGTGAGATTACTCTCAACCAGCCCGCCCCTAATAACGCTTTAATAGTATTTATGTATTTGTGGCGATGACGGATAGACGTGACAAAGGGACGTGCATCAATCCGTCAAGTCCAGCACGTTACTACATTTGTGCCGTCAGTTCGACAATTTTTACAACGAGTTCTGACGCCTTCTGCATAGAGGGGATAGGCAAGAACTCGTGAGGCCCGTGGAAGTTGAGCCCGCCGGCAAAGATGTTGGGACAGGGTAAACCCATGAATGAGAGTTGTGCGCCATCGGTGCCACCACGAATGGCACGCACCCTTGAGGGTATGTGGCATGCCTTCATGGCGTCGAGCACAATGTTTACCACATGTGGCACGGGTTCAATCTTTTCGCGCATGTTGTAATATTGGTCGTTGATGGTGACCGTCACCGTGCTTTGGCCATAGCGCTCGTTGAGCCACTCGGCAGCCTTTTGCACAAAAGCTTTGCGCTGCTCGAAGCGCTGGCGGTCGTGGTCGCGTATGATGTAGCTGAGAGTGGCGTGCTCCACATTGCCCTCAATGCCAAGCAGGTGGTAAAAGCCCTCATACTCCACAGTCTGTTCGGGCGTTTCGGTCACAGGCATTTCGGCCGCAAATTCGGCGGCCACACGTGCGGCATTGATCATTTTGCCCTTGGCATAGCCCGGGTGCACGCTCACACCACGCACCTCAACCTTTGCACAGGCAGCATTAAAGTTTTCGTATTCAAGTTCGCCCAGTTCGCCACCGTCCATGGTGTAGCCCCATGCGCAGTCGAACTTTTTCACATCAAACTTGTGGGCGCCAAGCCCAATCTCCTCGTCGGGATTGAAACCCACGCGCACACGTCCGTGCTTGATTTCGGGGTGATTGATAAGGTAGTCCATGGCCTGTACAATCTCGGCTATGCCGGCCTTGTCGTCGGCACCGAGCAGGGTGTGGCCGTCGGTAACGATGATGTCCTGCCCTACATGGTCGAGCAATTCGGGAAATTTGGCGGGCGAGGTTACGATGCCGGCCTCGGCATCGAGCACAATGTCACCGCCATCGTAGGCCTTGACAATGCGGGGCTTGATGTTAGCCCCCGAGCAATCGGGACTGGTGTCCATGTGCGAAATAAAGCCAATGGTGGGCACCTCCTTGTCGGTGTTGGCAGGCAGAGTGGCATACACATAACCATTCTCGTCCATCTCGACATCGGTCATGCCAATGCCCTTGAGTTCGTCGCGCAGATATTCAGCCAGTTTAAGCTGCTTGGCTGTGCTTGGCGTGGTGTCAGCGTCCTCGGCACTTTGAGTGTCGAAGCTGACGTAGTTCAGAAATCTTTCTACTATATCCATAGTGGTCTGTTATTTGAAGTATTTTTCGAGTTTCTTGATGCCACCGCTCAGGCAGAAGGCCACCACGGTGTCGCCGGGTTTGATGAGGGTTGAGCCGTTGATAAGTTCGCCATGCCCGGCTCGCACCAGACCGCCAAGGGTGACGCTCGACGGCAGTTCGAGGTCCTTGACTGGTTTGCGGGTGATTTTGGCCTCGGCCGACACACTGAACTCCGCCACATCGGCATTGGCCACGGTCAAACTCTTGACCGACGTGATGTCGGCCTTGAGCATCATTTGGTAGATGTGGCTGGCGGCAAAGGTCTTTTTGTTGATGATGGTGCCAATGTCAAGGCTTTCGGCCATGCCTATATAGTCGGTGTTTTCGACCATGGCCACCGTTTTGCGCACACCGAGGCGCTTGGCGGCCAAGCAGGCCAGAATGTTGGTTTCGGAGTTCTCGGTCAGCGCGCAGAAGGCTTGTGCCTTGCGTATGCCTTCCTCCTCGAGCAATGACAGGTCGCGTCCGTCGCCGTGTATGATCATGGCATGCCGGTTGGTCACCACTTCGTTGAGGCGTTGGGCACGGTGCGCATCAGCTTCAATTATTTTGGCGTGCATATAGTCGGGCATGGCGTTGGCCAGATGCACGGCTGTGCTGCCACCGCCCATGATGAACACGTTTGACACATCGGGGTATTCCTCCTTGCCGGCAATGTCGCGTATGTAGTTGACGTACTTTGGCGTGGTCATGAAGTAAACCACATCAAGTGCGCGCAAGCAGTCGCCGCCATGGGGTATGACGGTGTCATCGCCACGTTTAACCGCCACAATGTGATAGGGCGATTCGGGGCCGCAAAGGTTTTTGAGCGGTTGGTCAAGTATCTGCGCATTGGAGCGCACCTTTACGCCGAGCAGAATGAGGGCGCCGTCCTGCACTTCCCACCATTGGCGTATCCAGCTGCGCTTGATGTTGTGCAATATTTCCTGTCCGGCCAGCATTTCGGGGTAGATGATGGAGCCGATGCCCACCGTTTTGAAAAATTCGCGGTGCTGCGGCAGTGTGTACTCAAAGTTGTCCACTCGCGCCACCGTCTTTTTAGCACCAAGTTTTGAGGCCAGCATACAGGCAGTCATGTTATGTGCCTCATCGGGGGTGACGCCAATAAAGAGGTCGGCATTTCCCACCTCAGCCTCTTGCAGTGCCGATATGGACGATGGGGGAAGCGGCAGGGTGAGTATGTCGAGGTTGGACGAGATGTCCTCCAGCTTTTCGGGCGACTCGTCCATGAGTGTGATGTCGTGGTTTTCACGCGACAGGAGCTTGGCCAGGTGTGTACCCACGGCGCCGGCTCCGGCTATGATTATTTTCATTGTTCCTTAAGTGGGTGTTCAAAATATATTGTACAGTCAGTAGGTGTCATTATTACATTGAAAGCTCGCTCCCGAGGTGCAGATGTCTCCTTCAATGTATAAATAATTCAGAACCACCTACTTAGAATTTTGTGCTGTTTTTGGCGGCATCATGTTGTGCAACAAAGTGTGCAGTGAGTCGTCCTCGCCCACTACCCAAATGGCATCGTGGCGCACAATGACGCGTTCGGCTGTGGCGGGTTCGATATTGCCATCGGCGTCTTCAAAACCTACTGCCATGCAGTGATACTCTGAGCGTATGCCGCTGTCGCGTAGCGCGGTGCCTATGAGCGGACTGCCCTCGCGTACGAGCAGACGGCGCAGCAACAATTTGCTTGCGGTTTGCGGCAGCACAGCCAGTTCGTGGTTCATGCGTTGCTGAAAAAGCTGCAAACTTTCGTCACTGCCAATGGCCTCGATGCGGTCGCCCGGAAATATCATGGTGTCGCCATCGGGCACATTGATGCGGTGGCTGCCACGCACAATGGCCGCTATCATCACCCCGTCGTGATGGCTGAACCCAAGGTGGCGCAGGTGGCACCCGCCCCAAGCGGAGTCTTCGGGCACCTCGAGTTCGGCAATGTGAATGTTGCGGCTGTTGAGCCGGCCGGCATAACCGGGTTCACCTGCCGTATTGGTTTGCGCCATCACCTCGCGCGAGCGCAAATTCTGCAAGAACACGCGCTCCATTTTGATGCTGACCCACTTGACGTGGCGTGAAGCGATGATGAGCGCTACTATCAGCACCGAGGCGAGCGTGTTCCATACCCACCAGAAGGGTGACAGAAAGTTGATGACATAATATATGGCTGCCGTGGCCAGTGTATATCGCACACCAAATGTAACCCACAGCCCGACATGGTTCATGCGGCTGCGGCGGCGCAACTGTTTCCATTCGTCAGAATGATTTTTGCGCATGACGATGGCGCGTAAAAAGGGCGAAGCCACTAACACTGTGAGCAAGCCGCACGCCACATTGCCCGGCCAATGGCCTAATGCGCCGCGGCACAGGGGTAGCAACACAGTGAAGGATATGAGTATGACGGCCACACTGAGGGTAAGGTAGGCCCCCACCTGGCTGACCAGAGCCATGAGCAGGCGTTTCCACACACCATCGGTGGCTGCAACAGCAGATTGAGCCCCGGCATGTGTGCCGCGTTCCATCAAGCGGTGCATCACATTTTGCGGCACCACACGTTCAAGCAGGCGGCATGCAGGCTGAGCGGCCCTTATCATGTAGGGGGTGAAGAAAGTTGTGATAATGCTGACAGCTACCACTACGGGGTAAAGGAAGTCGCTTGTCACGCCGAGCGATATGCCAAGCGAGGCTATAATAAAGGCGAACTCACCGATTTGTGCCAACGAGAAACCGCCTTGCACCGCGATGCGAAGGGGTTGGCCCGAAAGCAAGAAGCTGGTGGTGCCAAACACGGCCTGCCCCACAATGATGGCGATGCACAGCACCACTATGGGCAGCCAATAGGCGGCCAGCACAGCGGGGTCGACCAACATGCCCACCGACACAAAGAATATGGCTCCAAAGAGGTCCTTGACGGGTGACACCACGCGCTCTATCTTTTCGGCCTCTACCGTCTCGGCCAAGATGCTTCCCATCATAAAGGCCCCAAAGGCCGAACTGTAACCGACTTTGCCGGCTATGACGACTAACAGGAAGCAGAGTCCGATGCTCACCACAAGGAGTGTCTCCTTGTTCAAGAACCGGTGGGTGCGGCGCAAAAATATGGGTATGATGTACACGCCCACCACAAACCATAGTATGAGGAAGAAGCCAAGCTTGAAAAGGCTGCCTACGAGTTCCATACCCTGAAACTGGCGCGACACGGCTAATGCGCTGAGCACTACCATGAGCAATATGCCGAGTATGTCCTCTAAGATGAGTACGGAGAGCACCTCGCCCGCAAACTTTTGCTGCCGCAGCCCGAGGTCGTCAAAGGCTTTGTAAATGATGGTGGTGCTGGACATGGCAAGCATGCCGCCAAGGAACAGACTGTTCATGCTGCCCCAGCCAAACAGGTGGCCCACCATGTTGCCCACACTCATCATGCAGAACATGACACTGCAGGCGGCTATGACGGGGCCGATGCCCATCTTGACTATTTTTTTGAACGAAAACTCGAGGCCGAGCGTAAACATCAAGAATATGACGCCTATGTCGGCCCATGTGTGTATGCTGCTCATATCGCTCACGCTGGGGGTATAGGGCATGTGTGGCCCAGCCAAAAAGCCAGCCACAATATAGCCTAACACCAACGGTTGCTTGAGACGCTTGAACACCAGCGTCACGAGGCTTGCCGAGATGAGTATGAGCGCAAGGTCGGATATAAACGATTCCATACAGGTTGACGAGTTTACAAGTTGAAAAGTTGACAAGTTTACGGGTTGACAAGTTCATAAGTTTACGGGTTAACAGGTAAGTATGCAGTACTCTACTTTTTATGTCAAAGTCAGACTGGTAAGAATCTTAAAAGCTTGACAAACTTACCCGTTAACTTGTTAACCCGTCAACTTGTTTGCTAACATCACATCACCACCACCTTGGTGGCCACACTGGTTTTGCCATCGGCTGTTGCCACCATGATGTAGTACACACCGGGAGCTACGCGCTTGCCCGTGTTTTGTTGCGACAAGTCCCATTGCCATGAGCCGCCCACGCTGTTGCCACGGGCTACTAACTGCTGCGCACTGCTCAGCACTTTTACCTCAGCATTCTCTGTCAGGCCGGTGATGGTAAGGTCGCCGCTGTATTCAGGACGCACGGGGTTGGGATATGCCTTGATGTTGTTTTTGTGCAAAGAGGGCTGTGCCTCGGTCACGCCGGTGTTGTAGGCACAAAGTCCATCTTCGGTGGCAATGTACAGTTTGCCAGTTTTTGAGTCGAGGGCCATGTCGTTGACCACATTCGATATCAAGGGCGAATCGTCCGCCGTGCAATGGCCAAGCACCTCGGTGCCGTCCTCGTTGACGAGGTAGATGCCAGCCCCCACGGTGCCAATCCACTTGCGGTTGCCGCCGTCCACCACGATGGCCGACACATTGGCGCCATTGAGCAGGTAGTCGGCATAGTTGGTGCCATCGTTGCGCGGCACTTTGGGCTGTACGGCATAGCAGCGGTTGTCTGAGAACCACGCATCGGGGTCATCTATCATATACACGCCCGTGGTGCAGCCAAACCAAATGCGGCCATTCTGGTCCTCGGCAATGGTTTTCACCTCGCGAATGTCACAAGGCGCGTTGTCTTCGTTATACACTGTATGGCGGAAAGCCGAGCGGTCGTCGAACGTGCTGTTGATGGTGCCGCCAAAGTCGAAAGCCCCCAATCCACTGGTCTGCGAGCTGGTGGTCAGACGCACACTCACCCAGGCCCAGCCACGCGAGTCGAACAATATCTTTTCGGCACGTTTGTGTCCGTCCAGTGCCTCACATGGCACCGGTTGCCAGTCGCCGCCACGTGTCTGTACGGCCAACAGGGTGTGCGAACGGTTGTTGCACACCCAATAGTTGCCTTCGCTGTCGAAAGTGCCACCTCCCACAAGTACACGACCATTCTTGGTTGCCTCATTCGATGTGGCACTGGCCAACACGTCGTTGGTGGTACTGCAGTTATAGATGTTGGCAATTTTGCCGTCCTTGTAGTCGAGCACACCTGCGCCATAACTTACTGCACGCACATGGGTGGCGTCAGCCGGGTCGACGTCAATATTTATCATCGACATATAATATGGTGCACGGTTGTGCACTTCCTTCAGTCGGGCTATCACATTGTCCTCGTCCATGTCGCTCCATGTCTGCCCGTCATAATAGCCCAAAAAGCCCTCGCAGCCCTCGGTGCCGAACAAGCCCCCCGACACATACAAACCGCCGTCCACCACTTTTAGGTCGTAACTTTCCTTGTGGCGCGGTCCGAAGTCGCCTACCTTGCCCGCAGCTGCAGGCAGTTCCACGGTACTTCCTTTTTCAGAGGCTGGCAGGTTGTAGGCATTCAGCCCGTCGTACTGTTCGGCAAAGTAGAGCGTGCCGCCAGCGGTGCGTGTGATGCTCGGCACCGTGCGCCCATTGGGGGTGGTCACATTGAGTACCACCTTTTGGGTAGCATAGTCGGTGTCGACAAGCACGGCCACATGCAACGGACTGATAAACTGCACATATTTGCCATTGGCCGAACCGGCCAATACATGCTCGATACTTGATATTTTGGTACAGCTCGGTGTGCCGTCGGCAGCCTCCTGCATCAAATATATGCCGCCGGTTTCCATGATATACACACCGGCCTGACTGCCCACAAAGCCGCCCACCACGTGTCCGGTAAGCACGGGTTTCCATTGGTTGGGGTCGTCGTAGTTGTAGGGGTTGCCAACCGTCATGCTACCGCATACCACCTGGTTGCTCCTGGCGGCATACACCCGTCCGTTTACCACTATGGCGTCGGCCACATCGGAGCCTATCTGGTAATAGCCCTGTATGGTACGGTCTTTCAAGTTGACCACAATCACGCCCTTGTTGGCCACAATGCAAGCCCAGTCGCCATACACATTCATGCGGCTTGTTGTCACCTGATCGTCAATGTAGTTCTTTATCTGAGGTATGTTGAACACACTGAAACGCCCCGTCGCCCCATCGCCCTTGTCGGGATAGATGAGGTCGACGCTGTTGTCGTCGTACAAGGCCACTATACACTTCTGGCTGTCGGACCACCCAATGCTGCTAATGCCCTTGCGCACCAGGCCGCACGACATTTTGTCTATTTCGTAACTGCTCTGCGTGTCGGCATCGTAAGCCAGCAAATTGCCGTTGAACAGGGTGTACACCACATTGCCCACAGCAAGGGTTTGGGTGGCATTGTGATACGACAGATAGTAACTCCAGCGCGATGCCGACTGCAAGTCGTTGCTTGCCGCAACGGGCATGGCTGCCGGTGCGGCTGACAACATGGCTGCCAATAATATGAGACGTGATATTTTCATATAACTTAAAGGGGGTTGCACGTTGGCGGAATTAGTAAACAAGTTGACAAGTTAACGGGGTAACAGGCAGGTTTGCCAAGCTCTTTTAAGCTTCTTACCAGTTTGGCTTTAACATAGTAAGTTGTGTATAGCATACTTACTTGTCAACGTGTCAACCTGTTAACTCATTAACCAAGAATTCCGCCAACGGGTTATAGTCTGTATTGCAAAAAAAGTCAGAGAGAAAGCCCGAGAGAAAACCACACCAAGCGCTCTCAGTCCATCAGATTGAAACACAGGGTGCTTGTCGCTCTCCTCAACTTTCTCTCTGCTATTTAACGATTCAAAAAGTCAACAAGTTTGGCCACGGCACGCGCACGGTGTGATATGCGGTTTTTCACCTCCACACCCAGTTCGGCAAAGGTTTTACCCATGCCCTCTGGCATGAACACGGGGTCGTAGCCAAAACCTTCGGTACCGCGCTTTTCGGTAGCTATTTCGCCACGTACCACGCCCTCGAACACGTGCTCCTCGCCATTCTGTATCAAAGCTATGGATGTGCGGAACTGTGCCGTGCGGTCGTCGGCATTTGACAAGGCTGCCAGCAGTTTGGTGGTGTTAGCCTCAGGGTCGTGGCGGTCGGGATAGGCATAACGTGCCGTGTGCACACCTGGTGCACCGCCCAGAGCCGTCACTTCCAGCCCAGTGTCATCGGCAAAGCAGTCGTAGCCATAACGTTCCTTCACCCAACGCGCCTTGATAAGGGCATTGCCCTCAAGCGTGTCGGCTGTTTCGGGTATGTCGTCGTGGCAGTTGATGTCTGCCAGCGACAGTATGTTGAGCTTGTCGCCAAAGATGGCACGTATCTCAGACAATTTATGCGCATTGTTGGTGGCAAACACCAACGAGGCTGTTTGTTGTTGCATGATGTGCGATATTACGATATTAAGCAGACAGCCATATATGATGCTGCCTCGTTCTTATTTTGTCTACTTTCAAGGCATAGCCAAACTGTCAACCCGTCGGCATTAGAGCTCTTTCAGCCATTTCTTGCCACTCCGCGTATTAAGCCACAGGGTGAAGATGGCCAAGGCTACTAACGTGACAGCGAAAGATATAATCAAACCGTTCATTTGTGCTTTATGATTTTATTTCCTAAATAGATGAACCAAAATGTTAGAATGACGCCCAACACCGAAGCAGCATACTGCTTTAACGATGCACCTTCTGCACCAAACAACACCATCATATTTCCAACCACCATGACGGCAAAACTGGTCTTGCCCAAATCGTGAAGGGTTTTACCCAGGACTTCTCGCTCACTACTCTCACTGTCCTGCATGTTCTGTTGTTCTCGATGGTTCTTTGCAAAATTTGCCATGCTCCCTTATTCCTTATCGCCCTGAGGTTTGGCCTTTACCTTGATGCGGTCAAAGCCCTCGCCAAATACGCCGATTACCTTCGACTGCGAAACAAAGGCATTGGGGTCTATGCTCTGAATGATGCGGAATATATTGGTACTCTCACGTTTTTTGGCCAATACTACAAGCACTTTGCGCTCTTCCTTGGTATACCAGCCCTGACCATCGAGCACCGTCACACCGCGGTGTGTGGCACTAATGGCTGCTGCAATGTCATCGTATTTACGCGAGAATATTAGGAACTGAACCGACTGGCGGCCCCGGTCAACCACATAGTCGAGCATGAGGTTGACAATGATGAGCGTGCAGTAGCCGTAGAGCAACTTGTCCACATCGCCATCGGGCAGGAAGAAAGCAGTGGTGATGATAATGATGTCGCAAAGCATCATCATCTGTCCCAGCGTCACGTCCTTGTACTTGTTGATAATAGAGGCTATGATGTCGGTGCCGCCGGTTGAGCCGTTGTGCAGGAATACAAAACCTATGCCCACGCCCTCAATGGCTGCACCCAATATGCACGACATGAAGGCATTGCCTTGCACTACCTGTGGCAGATGGCTGCGCGGGTTGATGTCGGGAAACATGTCGGGGTGCGTCTGACCAAGATGTATCATGACTTCCTGCACAATGCCCAACAAGAAAGTGAGCATGAACACAGCGTAGATGGTTTTAAGGCAAAAACGCCAACCCAACACCTTGACGGCCACGCACAACAACAGAATATTGACAGCAAAAAAGGTGTATTGCACGGGGAACTCCGTGGCATAGAATATCACTGCTGCCGCACCGGCCAAACCACCTGTGGTAATTTCGTAAGGCAGTTGGAAACAAGTGAACCCCATGGCATACATTATCAAGCCAATGGTGATGATTACGTAGTCGCGAATGTCCTGCGCAATCGTCGTTTTGAATTTGGTAACCAATGTTGTAAAAGGTATTTTAAGTAGGTGTTCAAAATTAGTTGATATGAATTGGTGCAGTATTTCGTTCAGAA
>ERZ1023843.221-NODE-221-length-10068-cov-11.773494_pt1 | contig 10068 bp, 8 predicted proteins | sample MGYA00380384_ERZ1023843 | MGnify/ENA primary metagenome ERZ1023843 (study PRJEB33179, sample SAMN07448989) | human gut metagenome | biome: Human-gut; feature: Human associated habitat; material: Faeces | host: Homo sapiens | place: India: Bhopal | collected...
ACCCACAAAATCGCTGACTTTATGTCATATTCTATGATGGCACGAAAAACAAAGCCCCCCACAAACACCCCCATTGCCCATAAGCGTTACTTTGCGACATAGGTTTTCAGAAAGTTTAGTATATGGTCAGATTCGGCATTAACCCCTAAGACATCAACCCTTTCCCATTTGCTGTATTTAGAGTTGTATACCTCTAAATAGTATAATTTATAAGTATACCCAAAGCCTTCAAACGCAACCGTCAAATATGGGGTAATTACCATCCCGGTGGGCCGTATGTATACAAGCCCTTGACCCTTTGCGAATGAGAATATATCTCAGATTGCGGCGTATATGTTGCCTCTATTCGTCGTGGAATTGTATGTCTTTTGGCTATATTGACAATTACCAATGAGAAAGACATGGTAGAACCCAAATTGCTGTGATTTTACGATAATGGTCTTTGAGTTGACAGCGGCAATGAGTAGTGTGTCATTTTCAATGGTTCTTACGACTTCCTGGTCATCAATTCTCCATTTTTCAACTTTAATGCCAAACATTCTGATTTGGGGAACGACATTCGTGTTATTGGATAAAGATGAAGGACGGCGAGCTTCAGTCTTGATGGGAAGCAGAGCTCCAATAAGCACCAAAGCTATGGCGGTGATGACTTTTAGGATTGTTTTCATGTTGTTTATGATTTTGATACAGGTATTGATATTTTTATGCAGTTGCATTAATTACCGACATCTCATTTTCTCCATGATTTCTTTCTCGACTTGTTGTTGGATAAGGCAATGCCCTTCTCTATATTCTTTTATGGCATATTCAGCCAATGCCTTCATTAGCTTTGGTGATAGTTTATTTAGTAAAGAGTCATTATTTCCACTCATTCGCATAGCACCACCCATTTTTATATATGAAATATTTTATATATGGCAAAAGTATAATATTTTATCGAGATATACAAGTGTTTCAAATAGAATTTTTGGTGGCTATAGCCTTTCCCAAAAACAGGTGTTCGCGTCCCCACGGAAATGGCGTCGCGGTTTCACTGATATCGCATCGCGGTTTCACTTGAATCGCGATGCGTTTTCACTGATATCGCGATGGGTGCGCGATAGTAGCCTTTTAGCGTGCAAATTTAGTAAAAATATGTGTATTATGAAGCTGCAAAGTTAACAAAACAAAATAAAATGATTATTTTCGGGGAAATATTTGGAAATAATAAAGAAATGACATTATCTTTGCAGTGTGTTACTTATGTAGTACACTAATATTGAAAACAATTAATCAGAAAACAGTAATATGATAGACATTAGAGATCTTGTATTTAGTTATCAAGGCAGCAAGCACCAAGTGTTCAGCCACTTCGACTTGAGTCTCAAGCCAGGTTGCGTTTACGGTCTCCTGGGCAAGAACGGCACTGGAAAGTCGACATTGCTTTACATCATAGCGGGTCTACTCTCGCCCAACCACGGCAGCGTGAAGGTAGACGGCATGGAAAGTCGCCTTCGCGACCCTGAACTGCTGAAGCGCGTTTTCATCGTCCCCGAGGAGTACGTGATGCCCGACATGACGTTCGACGCTTTCCGCTCCATGATGCGCTCGTTTTATCCCACGTACAGCGACGAGTTGCTGGGCAAGTGCTTGGCCGACTTCGAGATGCCGGCAAGTCCCAACCTGAAAGAGCTCTCCATGGGCCAGAAGAAGAAGGTGTATATGAGCTTTGCCATCGCCACCGGCACCAGCCTGCTGATGATGGACGAGCCGACCAACGGTCTCGACATTCCCTCGAAGAGCCTCTTCCGCAGGGTGGTTGCCAACTACATGACCGACGACCGCACGCTAATAATATCTACCCATCAGGTCCACGACGTGGAGAACCTTCTCGACCACGTGGTCATAATGGACCAGAGCAAGGTACTGCTCGACAGCAGCATGGCCGACATATCCAAGAGATATGCCTTCCGCTACCTGTCCGCGCAGGAGATGGGCGACAGGGTGGTCTATTCGGAGCCGTCGCTGCAGGGCAACGCGTCAATGGTGTTGCGTGGCGACGACGAGGAGGAGACCCAAGTAGACCTCGAGCTGCTTTTCAACGCGGCCATGAGCGGAAAGAAACTATTTTAAGACAACTTACGTAAACAGAAAAAACACACACATAACCATGAATAAAGACAGATTCCTGAACGTTCTCCGTTGGCAGCTCACGCTCTCAAAGCGTCAGCTCCTCATCTTCGGCCTGGTGATTTTTGCCATCATATCCATTCCCCAAGCCTTCGGCCTCTTGATTTCGCGCCATGCCGATACCGCTTCGGTTACCAGTATCAATGCCATGGTTGCCATTTCAGCCTATTTGGTTATGGGAGGCGTGAGCGTCTTCACCCATCTCAAGACACGCCAGCAGCGCATCAATGAGTTCATGTTGCCGGCTTCCAACAAGGAGAAGTTCCTGGCGCGTTACCTTGTCATGGTGGTGGCGATGACCTTTGCCGCCATGGTGGGATTCCTCGCTGGCGACCTCGTGCAGTGGCTCCTAACGCTTGCGTTTGGCAGTGCGGCGCCCACTTCGGCCACAGGCTGTCTGATAGAGAGCATTAAAGGCATGACATTCGCCTTTAGCGGTGACGCTTTTACTTATGTGGTGCCCATGACGCTGTCGCTCGTGTCGCTCCATGCCCTGTTCCTCCTCTTGGGCAGCTTGTTCAACAAGCATGCGCTCGTTTTGTCCGTCTTTTCCTTCTTCGGGTTGAACACCGTCATCATGATGCTTATCGGCTTGGTCACGAAGGTGATGTTCAGTCTTGGCGAGGCTGGTTATGTCATAACGATATACGACGATTGGTGCGCCGTGGTGGCAAGCCTTGTCAATGTGGCTTTCATCATCGTGTGCTTCAGGCTCGCCTATCGCAGGTACACGAGGTTGCAGGTCATAAACAACAAGTGGATAAACAAGTGAGCCGATTACACATTATTATATATACAATAACACATACAGAAAGAAGAAATAATAGATTATGAAAAAGGCAATAATTCTTTTCGTGGCTTTCATGGCCATCGTCTCCATGTCGTCGTGCCGCATAGAGAAAGTGTACGGCAGCAGCGACGACGTGTTGACACATAAGCTCAACCTCAAGGGCTTTACGTCGGTGAGCAACGCGGGCAGTTGCGATGTCCACTTTACCCAGTCGCCCACATACAAGGTCACGCTCAAGGCCTCGCAGAGGTGGTACGACAGCCATGCCATAAGCGTGGAGGACGGCACGCTCGTGATTCGTGGCAAGGGCAGCGGCCAAAAGCAGAAAGGCATCAGCGTAATCAACATGACCGGCCATGATGGTAGCGCGGAGATATGGATCAGCGCGCCAAGCCTTGAGGCAGTGTCGATGTCGGGCAGCGGCGACTTCACCCTCGACAGCAATTTCAAGGGCAAGGACCTGACGGTCAGCGTGCGTGGCAGCAGCGTCGTGAAGATGAAAGACATCACCCTCTCTGGCAATTTCGAATACACGGTTTCTGGCAGCGGCGACGTGGAGATGGGCACCGTCAAGGCAAACAACGCCAACATTGCCATCTTCGGCAGTGGCGACGTGGAAGGAAAGTTGGTCAACGTGGCGCAGACCAATGTGCACGTGTCAGGCTCTGGTGACGCCAATCTTGACTTCTCCGACTGTGGCGATGCTCAAGTGAGCGTGACTGGCAGTGGCGACATCACTCTTTCTGGGCAACTCCAGACTCTCTCTAAGCAGGTATCAGGCAGTGGCGACGTGAACACCATGAAACTGCGTTTGGGTAAATAATTAAACAACAATTAGACTATGGCATTCAGTAACGACAAGGCCATCTACCTGCAAATGGCCGACCGCCTGAGCGACGAGATCCTCGCCGGCACATACAAGGCGTTCGACCGCATACCAAGCGTGCGCGAGTATGCCGCGCGGCTTGGCGTGAACGCCAACACCGCTGTCAAGGCTTATGACCAGCTGTCGCAGGAAGGCGTGATATTCAACAAGCGCGGCCTCGGCTATTTCGTGGCGGAAGACGCACAACGAAATATCAAGGACACCAGGCGCAGGGCCTTCATGAAGACGGTTATCCCGGAGATGGTTAGGCAGATGAAGCTGCTCGACATAAGCCTGGAAGATGTAAAGGAAGCCTTCGCAAAGGCATGATAATAGATGACTAAGGTAAAATGAGAAAATCAGGTATAATGCTCTCCGGCGCTTTGCTCGCTTGCTCCCTGGGCGCGATGGCCCAAGTGGGCAACGCGGCAAGCGGCGCCGGCAAGGCCACCCAAGGCGGTGTGGGCCAGGGCGACTCGCTCAAAAACGATTCCATTTGGAAGGATGTTGACCTCGGCGCGGTGAGCGTGGTGGCGTCGAAGCCGCTCATCAAGATGGAGACCGACAAGATGACCTACAACGTGGCCGACGACGCCGAGGCGAAGGCCTCCACCGTGCTCGACATGCTGAGGAAGGTGCCAAGGGTGACCGTGGACGGACAGGACAACATCAGCGTGAACGGATCGTCGAGTTTCAAGGTCTATGTGGACGGCAAGCTCAACCCCATGTACACCAGCAACGCCTCGCAGATATTCAAGGCCATGCCCGCCACGATGGTGAAGAGCATTGAGGTCGTGACCAACCCCGGGGCGAAATACGACGCGGAAGGCACGGGTGGCGTGCTCAACATAGTGCTCAACAAGCGGCGCGGTGCCTCTGGCGGCGACGTGGCCAATGGCTACAACGGCAACGTGAGCGTGGCAGGCGGCAACCAGATACGGCGCGTGTCGGCGTTGGTAAACGGGCAGCAAGGCAAGCTGACCTACAGCGCCAACGGCATGCTCAACCACCAGCGCATGAACGGCACGACGATAGACTTCGACCGTGTGCAGAAGGTAAAGGCTGGTGCGGCGGAGGTCACGGGAGCCGATGCCGACAGCCACATGGCGTATCACCAAAAGTCGGACATGAAGCAGCCTTACGCCATGGGCAACATCAGCCTGAGCTATGACCTCGACTCGCTCAGCACCATTAGTGCCATGGCAGACTATGTCACTTTCAAGCAGAAGATAAACGGCCAGCCTACCACGCGGATGTATGGCGGAATATACGGAAAGGGATTCTCTTACAGCAACGAGATGCGGCAGGAGACGGGCACGAAGGCGTTTTACGGCAGCGTGGACTACCAGCGGTTCTGGAACGACGACCGCAAGAGCTACATGATATTGAGCTATCTCTTCAACAACTCGCTCGCGCACACCAACAACTACACTTTCTACGACAAGGCGAGCGGCGTGACGGGTGTGCAGCTCAACGACTTGCGCTCCAACAACGCGACGCGCGCCACGGAGCACACCTTGCAAGCCGACTTCACGCAGGCGCTCGGCACTAAGCACACCCTCAACTTCGGAGCCAAGTTCATCAACAGGCTCAACAAGGCCGACTCGAAGTATTACGACGTGGCCGGCGACCGCACGGAGACGTTCAACCCTGACAACAGCGTGGAATACGAGAACACGCAGGGCATACTCGCCGCTTACGCTGAGTGGAAGGCGCAATGGGGAAAGCTTGGCTCGGTGATGGGAGGCAGGTATGAATACACCTTGGAGGACGTGAAATACAGGTTGGGCAGCGGCGACGACTTCAAGAAACACTATGGCGTGCTCGTGCCAAGCGCGAGCCTGAGCTATGGCCTCGCGGCGTGCATGAACATAGGCATGAACTACAGCATGAGGATAGAGCGACCGGGCATAAGCTATCTCAACCCTTACGTGGACCGCAGCAACCCGACCGCGCTGTCGTATGGCAACTCCAACCTCGACACGGAGAAGTCGCACACCGTGAACATGGTGTACAACTACTATTCGGCAAAGTTCATGTTGAGCGCCACGGCGGGCTACACCTTCTGCGATAACCAGATAGAGCAATGCTCGTTTATCGACGACAACAACCTGCTGAACCAGACTTATGGCAACGTGGCCAAGAAGCGCGACGCGAGCCTAAACCTGTTCGTCAACTGGATGCTGGCTAAGAAGACGCGCCTGATAATGAACGCGCAAGTGAGCTACGTGGACGTGAGAAGCCGTGCCGTGGGGCTGAAGAACAACGGGTGGAGCGGCAACGCGATGCTCAACTTGCAGCAGACCCTGCCATGGGACATACAGTGGACCCTTGGCGGCATTCTGACTGCCAAGACCTATAACCTGCAGGGCTATCAAGGCGGCATGACGATGGCTTATACCACGCTGTGGAAGCAACTCTTGAAAGACAAGCTCGACCTCAGCCTGACATTCCTCACGCCGATGAGCGACAAGCTCGACATAAAGACGAGGACACGCAGCTCCGACTACGTGCAGGACATGACCGTCAGGGTGCCCATCCGCCAAGCCATGCTCACATTGAACTGGAAGTTTGGCAACACGAAGAAGCAATTCAAGAAGGTGAAGACAAACATCACCAACGACTTCAAGGAAGACAAGGGCGGCATACAGACAGGCGGACTCACAGAACCGCACTGACATGCCGATGGCAAGGCATGATGCCCGAATGACAAGATAAAGAAAGTGGCGTTGCCCGGCTTGCGAGGCTTGTAGTCAATCCTCCAAGTTGGGCAACATCTGTTTTAAGTTATGTTAAAACTATATACGGGCCAAGAAAAAACAACTAACTTCGCAACTCCGATTTGTTTACGTGGATCAAGGTGCCAAGAAAAACAACCTTTGGGAAATGTGGGGTGAATAAGCAATAGCACGACAAGGCAGCGGCTTTCGCTGCCATTAGCTGAAAGCCAAAGACCGAAAAGAGGCTGAACCGTCATGTATGGGTTCAGCCTCTTTTTCGTGTTTATGTATTGTGCCTAAACAGATAGTCAGAACATCCGGCGCATTGGTGGGCGTCCGCCGCCCATTGGCGGTCTGCCACCCATTGGCGGGCGACCTCCACGGAAGCCGGGACCATCGTTAGGGCCGTGACCGTCGCGCCGTGCCTGCTTGCCACCGAAGAGGTTGAGGCGATAGTTGACGTGCAGCGTCACGTAGCTGTTGATGGAGTTGTATTCCGTGTCGGAGCGCATCGACGCGGTGATGCTTCGGCTCAGGTTGCTCTGCTGGCGCAAGATGTCGTAGAACTGCAGCATGACCGTGAGCGGACGCCCCTTGAGGAAGCTCTGCGACACTTGCGCGTTCCATACCAGCTCGTTGGTGTTGAGCGAGTTGTCGGCATATCCACGGCGCGAGTTCATGTTGAGGTCGGTAGACAGCGTGGTGCCCCATGGGGCCGTGGCGCTGATGCTGCCGCCATAGCTGTACTGCCACACGTCGGAGTTGGAGGCGGGCTGCAGCTTGTTGTTGGAGTGGCGGTAGTTGAACGCGCCGTTGAGCTCCACCTCAAGCCAACTGTTGCGGTAGCTGCCGGCGAGACGGTCGCCGACGGTCATGTCGCGCGTGGTGTTTTTTATGGAGTTGGCGTCGCGACTGAGCGATATGTAGCCCACGTTGTTGGAGTAGTTGAGGTTGGCGAAAGTGTTAATGTTCCAGAATCCGGCAGAGTCGAGCGGCGTGTTGAACATCAGCGCGGTGTTCACGTTCCAGTTGCCGTTGATGTTCTCCGGCCTCGTTATGCGTCCGCCGGTCGTCTCGTTGTAGGTCACCTTGTTGCTGATGCTGTTTCGCGTGTTGTTGAAGTCGACGAAAGTCATCACCGACTGCTTGGTCTTCTCGAAGTAGCTGTTGTAGAACAGGCGGAAGTTCTGGTTGAACGACGGTTTCAAGCCAGGGTTACCCGTGGAGATGTTGAGAGGGTCGGAGTCGTCGTAGATGTCGAGCAGTTGCGAGATGCTGGGTTGCGTGGTCGTGGCACGATAGTTGACGCGCAAGTTGCTCACCTTGTTGAACTTGTATCTGAAGTCGAGGGTAGGGGTGAAGTTGGTGACGTTGCGAGTGGTGTCCACGCTCACTCCCTGGTAGTTTTGCACGTAGTGTGACCGTTGCGGCTGCATCATCACGCCGGCGTTGAGTTGCCACTTTGTCCGTAGCATCCTGAACATCAGCTTGATGTTGTGGGTGTAGTTCTTGTATTCGGAATAGCGGCTCAGGTTCTTGTCGAGATAGTCGGTGTAGGGGCGCTCCAGGCGGTTGAGGTAACCGTCCCAGCTGCGGTAGGTGGGGTTGATGCCAGAGAAGAACTCCTCGCCGAGGTTGGAAAAGTCGTAGGTTGAGCGGTCGCTCTTGCTGTAGCTGTACTTGAACTGGTAGCGCAGTTGCAGGAAGGTGCCCTTCCACAGAGGCTCGCTGTATGTCGTCTGCAAGGTGTAGCTCCAGCTCTTCGACGGCGCGAGGTTGTAGCGGTTGGTCTGGTAAGTGGAATCCTGGCCCAGGGCATCCTTTAGTTGATACAGGTGCACGTTGTTGGTTGACAGTGAGTTTGACTTGGAGTCGGTATAGCTCACGTCGCCGCGCAGCGTCACGTTGCGTCCGCGGCTGTTGAGCTTGCGGTTGACTTGGAGCATCGCCCCAGTGCTGCTGCTCTTGGAATAGGAAATGCTGTTTGAGGTGTTGTGGTTGACGATGACGCCGTTTTGCGCCAAGGTCTTTAACGCTTCAGCCGTGAGAGGGTCGGTGGTGTAGTCGTAGGGGTCCTCGTTGAACGAGGCCGACGAGCCGTGGCTCAGTCCGTCGCTGTTGCTCAATGAGAGCGTTGGGCGGAACATGATGTTTGTCATGGAGTCGGGTGTCCACTCCACGCGCGCCTGGGCGTTGAAGTTGTTGCCGCGCGAGAACGACTGGTTCACGCTGTTGGAGAACGACCCCACGGTGCTGACGTAGTTCTCGGAGCTCGACTTGCTCCACACGTCGCCGTCGCTATGGTTCCATCTCACGCTGCCGTCAATCTTCAGCGTGTCCTTCTTTTCGTAGTTGAGGTTCACGCCAGCCATCTTCGAGGCGTTGAGCCCGTTGCGCCCTCTGCCGAAGAATCCGCCACGACCGCCAAATCCCATGTCGTTGACGTTGTTGGCGTTGCCCATGCCGAAGAGCTTGAGGTTGCCTTTCATGTAGCCGCCGAAGGCGCGGGCGCTATACCTGTCCTTGGTGCCAACGCCAGCGTCGGCATTGGCCATGACGCCCTTGTCCATTCCGGCCTTCACGCCGAAGTCGAGCACCGTCTGCTCCTCGCCGTCGTCGATGCCCGTCACCCTCGACAGGTCGCTCTTCTGGTCGTAGGCCTTCACCTTGTTAATGATAGACGTGGGGATGTTTTTCATGGCCGTCTTGGTGTCGCCAGTCATGAACTCCTTGCCGTCGATAAGTATTTTCTTCACCTCCTTGCCGTTGATGGTAATCTTGCCGTCGTCGCCCACTTGCGCGCCAGGCAAGCGCTTGACCAGTTCCTCGATGGTGGAGCCCTCCGGCGTGCGGTAAGCGTTGGCGTTATACTCGAACGTGTCTTCCTTCACCACCACCTTCTGGGCCTGTGCCGTCACGGTGGCTTCCTTCAGCATGATGGCGTCGGCGGAGAAGCGCAACGTGCCGAGGTTGACATTGGCACTCTGCTTAACGCTGACGGCGCGGCTGAGGGGCTTGTAGCCCACGCTCGAAAGTTTGAGGATGTAGTTTCCGTCGGCGGGAGCCTTGATGGTGAAGTGGCCCTTGTTGTCGGACAAGGCACCACCAACGAAGGTGGAATCAGACTTTAACAGTTGGACCGTGACCATGGATACGGCCTCCTTGGTTTGGGTGTCGAGAACAGTGCCCGACACTTCTCGCTTCTGCGCAAAGCCGACGACCGTCGTCATCGCCAATAGCGCAAGCAACAGCAACTTTTTCATTCTACTTTTATATCTCTTGCAATATTAACCTCTTCTTAGACGCGCGTGGATAAGAAAAGTAAAAAAAATATTGCAGTCAGCTAAAAAGAACGATAAGAACAATGTTGAGATGTAAAATATTATTGCCAAAATTTAACACTTGATAACTGGTGCTTTTAGAGCGGAAAAAAGGCTCGAAGGTGCCCCTCGGCAGCACCTTCAGCCTGTTTTTGTATGCTCGGCATGAGCATTGTCTAACGGGTGGAAGTCCCGAGTAAGCCC
>ERZ1023843.223-NODE-223-length-10038-cov-7.221276_pt1 | contig 10038 bp, 6 predicted proteins | sample MGYA00380384_ERZ1023843 | MGnify/ENA primary metagenome ERZ1023843 (study PRJEB33179, sample SAMN07448989) | human gut metagenome | biome: Human-gut; feature: Human associated habitat; material: Faeces | host: Homo sapiens | place: India: Bhopal | collected...
ATTTATAGCTGGTAACCTCTGGTGCAGCTGTAGTTCCGAATGACAGGTTCTCAGTCCATAAAGCCACGAAATCCGTAGGCTCCTTGTTATCGCCCTTATAGGTGAATTCGATGAATTGTTCAGAACCGGAAGCTGCATTGGTGGTCTGATAGGTGCCCTCGTTGATGGCGAGTTCATAATTACCATCATTCACTCCCGGAATGTATTGTTCCACTCTAATCCAAGGATTATTGATAGGTGCGCTTTTCAGCGCTTCCTCCAAACTATTCTTACCCCAGCTTTCGTCCAGTTTGTCGATGATTATTTTATATTCGTAATTTCGCTTGATGGCATAAGGAACGTTGTCCTGATTCTGCAAGTATATCAGGTAACATAGTCCGTTGTATTTCAGCAATACCTTTGCCGGATCAGTAGGCAGGTTTCTATCTTCGAATGCTGCGGTAGGATTATACATCTGTTTTTTATCACCTTTCATCTTTTTGTTACTGATGGCAGGAGTTACATAATCCACCTTCCATTCCCACTTATCATCTCCTGTAGTAGGGTTGAATAACAAACTGTCTCTGTTGAAGGGAGCCAGCGTTCCGTATGCCATACCATTCACCACAGTCATCGTCAAGTCCTCGTCTTTGAGATTTGAATTGGCATCTTTGGCTTGCTTACTCCATTCTGCCGAAATCTTGGCTCTGTCTCTGATAAGATGGATGATGTAATCCTGCTTGGTATTATCCTGGCGGAGATATTCCTTGAGCTTCTCTGGCGAATCTTCCTTGATGTAGCCCCAGTATCGGGTCAGCGCAGCCTGATCCTCACCATACTCTGTCTCGAAGGTGGTCATCAGTATATTCTCGTGCATACCCACCCATTTTGACTGGTTTTCCCAGTCGATGGTCTTGTACTGGCTTTCTGTATTTGCCACCAGATGGATGCGAGCCGTCTTATTGGGAATCTGGGCAGAGAAATTTCGAGGGGTGGTTTCTCCATTATCGTCGATATCTTTTTTGTCGCCATTTTGTATGATGTTGCCGTTTACGTCTCTTCTGAAACCTGTGATTTCACCGAATTCCCCGACTTTTCCAAAACCCACGAACTGACCTTCCTCATCGAAGCAGAACAGCTTGATGCAGTTTTTCCCGATGCCTTCATTCGTAAACAGGGTGCTTCGGGTAACCTGCTGTTCGAAGCTGGGGATGGATACATTGAAGTTTGCCGTATAGTAACCTTCTTCTGCTTCGTTTGCTTCGGTAGGAGAAGTAATATTGTCGGGTATATTGTCTGAACAGCCTGTTAACATTGCTGTTAACAGAACCGTCATGATTCCGATATATAATTTATATTTTTTCATCTTGCTTACCTTCTGTTATTCAAAACCTTGGTTCTCAATTTTCTCAATTTCCTCTAAGGTGAGGTCGTGAACGCAGCGAACGTATGTGCTGTTTCCTGCCCCATTAAAGGCTGCCTTCGTGCCATCCAGGGTCCAGTAGTATGCGTTGCTGAGAATCTGACTGTCTACCACGTTGTTATTGTTTGCCAGCTGGTTGATCAGCGTTACCTCGTCTGTGGTAGGCAGTCGCCAGCCATGCATGTTCAGCGTTTCACCTTTCAGCGTTGTTGCCTTCTCGCTGTAACTTTGGCAGTATTTTCTTGCTTCCTCGTTGCTTCCTGCTGTTTCGTTGCTATGTCTGGCAGATGCCATGATCAAGGCAGGGGAAACCGTCTTGTCTGTAGACTTCTTTTCGCTATCGAGTTGAGGCTTGGCTATCGTGTAACCGCCGATGCCCTGGTTGGTGGTAAACTGCAGCGTGTAAAGTCTGTTTTGCGTGTTCTGCTTGTCTGAAGCCTCTGCATTTGCCACATTGAGTGAATAGATGGCAGGGTACTTCCTTACATTCACTTTCTGAGATTTGGAGCCGTCGTTAGTCTTTACGAGAAAGTTGATGTAGTTGATGGTATATTCTGGTTTGTTACCATGAATATCTATCTTTCCTCGGTTATCGTCACTAACGCTTTTGTCAGACTGGCTGATGATCTGACCAGCCAGGTTGTTATCCACTATCTTTTTACCATATTTATCAAAGTAATATCCTTCCTTTTCTGGTTGCTGAAAGATAGGGCAGGATGCAAACCAGTCGATGCACTGGTTTGCTGTTCCCCAATCCATCGGATCCTTGAGGTCCAGTTGGGTAGGATATACCACGAGGAAACTGGCTTTATCTCCCTTCACATAAGTATCTTCACCCTGAGTCCATTTGGCAATCTGCCATTTCAGATAACCTGTATCTCCGTCGTAATCGATATGCGTATTGGTATCCAGATATTTGATGACGGCATTGACGGTATAGATATAGTTGCGGTCTAACCTCTTGTCACCCTGAGGGTCACGAACCGGTATATTCAATACCTTCAGGGTATCCTTTTTAGGATCGTCCTTATATTTAAAGTTGACCTTTGCTACAATCTGTGGCATTGTTTCCTGAGTTTCCCATTTGGTGGAATAACTGTAGGTGGTTACCGTGAAGACCTTATTCCCCTTCTCATCTTCTGCAGATGCTGCCGGGCTCCAAGTATTGTTGTCTGATATGATAGGTGGAGTTGCGGTTTGATCAGCACCAGCAAAGATGGTAGTATTGGTGTTGTAGTTGATGAGTTTCCACTGAACGTCTGAAATATGGTAATCCTTCACCGTAGAAGAGATGTTGAGCTAGATCTTGGCTGCAGCTCTTACCAGTTTTACCGGAATATCCTGTTCCGGATCTTGGGTGATGGTATACTCATCTTGGCTGCTCATCAGGAATTTCTTGTCGTTTACCATGGTAGCTGGCATCCAGATATCATCATCCTGCTGGGTGCTGGCAAGGAGTTCTTTCAGATTCTTATCCTTGAGATTATCCTTTGCATTGGCTACAGCATAGTAATGATAAGTTTTATTCACATCAAGATGGTGTTCCGATTTCCAGTCGCCGGAAGCCAATACCTTTGCCTGGTTTTCTGCCGGACTTGTAAACTGGCAGTTGATTCTACAATCACCATTATTTGTTGGTCCGAACATCTTAAAGTCAAGAGAAGACAGAGTTTTTTCATGAAGATTCTCTTCTTCCTTCACTCTTGTGGTCTGCAGGTCGTTGACCATGGGAGTCATGCTCAACTGTTGTGCAGCCGAACCGTTTCCCAGTTCGTCTTCAGCTGAGCATCCTGCCATGAGCCATCCTGCCGTAAGAGCCAAGATGCATTTTGCGAATCTTATGTCTATATATAATTTCTTCATGATGAATGTTATTTTCTGTTGTCTTTATAATACTTGTTCAAAGTGAATATCCTTACCGGCGAATTTTCCTTCCTTACATCCTTTATATTTGATACCTCGATTCAGGACAAACTTATCGTTCGGATATTTGGTCAGGAAAACCTGCGCCTTTACATTGTGTGGCTTTGCCAGATCCAGTCTGTTTTTCGGAACCACATAGAAGTAGAGCGTCTTCTTCTCACCACTTTTATTGATGATGAAATCATCTATATGATAAGTATATCCAATTATTTTGTCTCCATCGTTTTGGTCTGAAATGTTTGTATCGTAAACCGGATCTTTATGATCATCATAGTTGCCATCCTTATCGCATTGTACGAATCCGAACATCGGGTTGTCTGTCTGGAGAATCCAAGGCTTACCTTTGGTATCGATATCCTCGAGCGTAATCATCGGTCCGAGTTTTGGGAAACCGTAATATACCTTGTAGCCCCAGTCGGTCTGATCTTTGTCAGGAATAACCACGTTGGTAGAGGCATCGATGAAATCGAATGTTCCTCCATCCTGCCATTCCTGAATGGTAGGAGTAACGGTGAGCATGCCCATCTGTCCGTTGAGGAAATAACCATAAACTACCAGTTCTCTGTTTCTGATAGCATTTCCTTCAGAAGGAATATTGAAGGTCACGTGATTCTCGGTTACTCCACCATCTAATGAATAGTAGATGGTGCCTTTGATGGCTTTGTTGGTCTCACGGAGATAACAGAGATCATGAGATTTGATTTTTTCCTTATTAAAAGCATCTAAATATTCCTGGGCAGACTGATCACTCTTTTTGATGAAACTCTTAGGATCCTCCACTTCCTTGATATCCTTGTTCTCTACACCAGCCAGTTTCAGAGTGGTTGGTACGTAAGCTGTACCTGCGTTGTCGTATTTCTGGCTGGTTACGTTCTGGTTGTAACCATTCTCGTTATATGTCGCTTCGTCGGGAAAAACATAGCTGGCAGTAGGAATGGTGTAGCCTTCTACTTCAATTCTTTTTACCTTTACCTGACTGGTATTGGCATCAGAACCCGATTTGCGGGCAAAGTAAAAATGGAGTTTCGAAACGGCGCGCACCAGAGGAATCTTGATGCCTTTGTCTTTGGCTCCTTCTTCTGTATCAGCCACATGGCTGTCTACAGAGATTTGAGTGATGGCACGGGAGATAGGGAGTCCCTTTCCGTCTGGCACTTTTTGGTTTTCTGCAGTACCATCGCTATTGATACCGAAAGGTGAGGTAAAGCTGACTTCTTTCAGATCTTTGCGGGTAACAGAACTGAGGTCTTTGCCTTTTATCAGGTCCGGCATGTTGATGCTCTCAGAGTTTGCCAGGATGTAAAGGTCGATGTTCTTTACTTCTTCGCCGCCAATCTTTCTCAGGAATCGGAGGTTCAGGGTATAGTTACCGTTCTTCACTTCGCTCAGCGTCTCTGCTTTATAAGAGATTGGAGTGGCTTCATCGCCGGTATTTGATTTGAACACCCACACCTTGATGTTGTGGATGTCGCTCTCCTGAGTAGGATTCGCATCAGTCTCATTGTCGGCAAGAGCCTTTCCGCTAGTTTCTCCGGCTCTGGTACTGTTTCCGTTGCCGGTAGAGAAACTGAGGCTCAGATAGGCATTGTCGCTTAGAGCTGTTTCTGTATTTTCGTTCTCTGAACAGGATGCCATTGCGCCTACCATGAGCAAAGCAGCGAGTGCCATACACACTGGGCGTGTCATCTTGGTCAGAGTAGATTGATAGCGTTTCATGTTTTCTTTCTTTTACTTATACTTCTTTCTTTTCTTATTTTCCCAGGTCGGCATTCTGAAGATTCAGAACCCAGTTGTTTACCTTGATTCTTGCATCCATGCTGTAGGTAGAACTTGGAGCTGGCACGTAGAATACCAGAGTGTAATGGTCCTGGCGGTCCAGATACTGCTGGTCGCTCCAGTCTTTGCCGTAGCGGTCGCTGGCACAGAGTGAGAGGAACCAAGGCAGGGAGTGGTTGAAGATGACTTTGTTGATGCGCTTGTCTGTGATGACGATGCGCTTGTCATCATATTGGCTGGATCCGTCGGCAGCACGACTCTTGTTGTCATCTTTGGTTTCAAACATACGTGATGATGACAGGTCGTAAACCAGTGCCTTTTCTACGTCTTCGCCTTCTACCTCGGTCTTGCCGCTGTGGTTTTCTACCAGTTTCTTCTCATAAGGAAGATAGGTGATTGCCTTTGGCTTTACCTTGTCGCCCTTATAGTCGAGTAGGGCAGCGGAACCTTTGATTTCTACATCGAAGTTTTCGGCAGTGAATCCTTCCTGGTCGGGTTCGAATGGAAGCATCACCACGCGGTATGTCTTGGTACACTTCATCAGACTCAATTTTCCCTGCACATCGTTTTCTCCATCAAAGTTGAGGGAGTCCTGTGCGGTATAGAGTGCGGTGAAGTGCTTGTCGTTAACGGATTCTTCTGCGTTTTTTTTGCCCATTTCCTCTTGCAGGTCGTTGATGGTAGAGATACCTGGGGTAAGTTTAGTAAAGCTAAACTCGGTCTCATCATCACCTTCGGCTCTTGTTCCCATTGCTGCAGGCTGCTTGTCACGAGCCAGGCAGACGAAGGTATACTTGCCTGCTTGCAGGTCTGTGATTTCCATCTTATGACCTGTTTCAAACTTGTCAGCCGACTCGGTATAGTTATCTACGAACTTACCGTTCTTGTCGAACACATAAACGTTGAGGTTCTTCACCTCAGCAGAGAAAGCATCAGCCTCTTTCACATTATAAGTATAGTCGAATTTGAGCGACAACTTAGCTGTAGGGCAGCTCGTGATATCATCTTTCATGCATGATGAAAGAGAAGTGAGTGCGATGGCTGAGATGCAAACCAGCTTGCAACATTTGTTGTTGAGGAAATGTGCCATATTCTTTATCTTTTATAATCTTTTACTTTTACTTATTTTATATAGAGAGTGCCGTAGGTAGCGAATATCTTTGCTTCATTAGCTCTCTGTTTCGTTGCCTTCGGCATCGTTATTATCTAAGGATGAAAAGTGCCAGTCTTTCGGATTGGGGGTATGACGGCACGTCTTTGTATCTCCCGCCTTTTATACATGGGCGGCAATGTTAGTTATCTTTTAAGAATGTTTTCGTTCTTTTCTGAACGAACGTTTGGTTGATAAACTCTCGGAGGAGGATTGCTCCCCCGAGAGTATTGGTATATATATAAGTATTTATATTTTATCTGTCTGGTTTGACGGAATATTACTGCAAGTCAACGTTTTCTGTGTTGAGAACCCAAGGGTTAACAGTAACGGTAACGTTGATAAAGTAGTAATCGTTCTCTGTTGGCTCACCATTAGGAACCTGAGCACCTACGTTGAAGATATTGTTAATGTTGAGGCGATAGATGCTGTTACGCTGGATAATGCCATTGATGTGATTGTCCTTGATAACATGCTTGTAGTATGTCTTACCTCCCTTGAATACTTCAATGTTGTATTTCTCACGGAAGTCTGCCAACTTTGTATCGTCATTGATGGCATTATCCAATTCTGTCTTCATTGCAACTTTGTCCTTGCCGTAGAAGAGGCCTGCTACACCCTTGTAATCTTCGAAGATCTGATCGAAAGAGGTGTAGATTACGTTGTTGTAACGATAGAATGTACCTGCATTAACACCATCCTTGAAATCAGCATTAGTCATATCCTTAAGAGTAACCTTATACTCGAAATACATGGTTGTAGGATTTTCTGATGAATTGTTCTCGAATACGTAGTTTACTGTATTGTTGTTGAAGAATTCATTATCCTTGTAATAATACTTAGTACCGAAATCTGTAGCCTTCTGTGTATAGTCTGTGTTAGCTGGAAGACTAAGCTGGTTATTATTCCATGTCTGCATCACGTAAGACTGATTTGCCAAGTTAGCTACAGCATAGTCTACCAGTTCAATATTTTTAACCTTATCTTTTGCATCATCTATTGCTACCTTCAATGCTTCTGAAGCATTTTCTGGGTACTTTGCAAGGACTTGTGTTGACTCATTTTTAGGAGCATCGATACGAGCTACTACACGCTCAACCTTGATAGGAGATACTTCTCCTTTATAATAAACCTTTGCAGGGTTAGCTTCATTATTGTTAGCCTTGCTGAAGGTTACTGTATAATCGTTACCATCTACCTGTGAATCGTTCTGGTTGAACATAGCAAAGTTCTCTGCTTCAGCGAATGGAGTAGCAAACTTTTTGTCAGTTGCAAATATGTTGCTAAGAGTTGGTTTGAAGTTCATTGCTGTTGGCAGTTGGTCACCAGCCTTGAAATATACTTTGTATGTATTGCCAGCATGAACATCCTTAACCTCAATCTTGAAAGTCTTGTTGCCATCCTTCTTGGAACTTTCGTTCTTATCCGTCTGTCCTTTCCAATCCAAATTAGATAAGTCTTCAGAGAAAGCAATTTCGCCATTGGCATCTACCAAATACAAAGTACCTTTTTTGATAGCTGCTTCATCTGCTGTAGCAAACTCTGTAGGATCAAGAACAGAAGTTCTTGTACCGCTAGCATTTGGAGACTGTACAGTCAAAGTCATGTAGAAACCATCTGCCTTAGCCTGACCTGCATTGTCACCAGCCAATTCATCATTACTGCTGCAGCTAGTGAAAGACAAAGCTGCGGCTGAAACCAAGCTCATTACGAGCAAATTCATTTTTTTCATAATCTTTTTACTTAATACAAAAAAAGTTATACAATATATTTAATTAATTCTTATTCTCAAAATTAAGTTTCGCACATATTGGCACAATCTGCTGAAAACAGATCGTATTTTACATCATCTTTTATCTTATACTTATATAAATAGAAAGTAAATAGTTACTTTAAAGTGCCTGGTTTACTTTATCCAGGTTTTCCTGCGCCTCCTTCAAACCACCGGCAATAGCTTTCTCAAAGTATTGCTTGGCTGTCTGATAGTCTTCCTTCATGGAAGCCAGACAACCGCGGGCATTGTTTGCCTCGGCGCTGTCGCCTGCTTTCAGGAGATATTTCTCTGCACTCACCTTGTCGCCACGTTCGATGGCTGCTGAGGCTGCATTGAGATTGGCAAGCTTATCTTCAGGGAACATTCTTACAGCGATGTCGAAAACATTGTTGAATTCGGCGCTACCCTTTGGATAAGTCTGGGCTACCAGATACATCTCCTGGAGAGAGAGCTTCTGAGGACGGGTCTTGATAACCTCTCTAGCCTTTGCTACATTGAATGCCTGAACATCATATTCTATCGTATAGTCAGTACGGCGAAGTGATGGCCATACATTCTGCAGGAGATAGCGATAAGCCTGAGGAGCCTTCTTGAGCAATGCTTTCTCTTTGGCATCTGGCTGCATGTTGCTGTTGATAATCTCAAGTGCAGCTTCCTTCTGAGGAATCTCATTCTCATTTACATACTTGATGGTTCCTGCCCAGTCCTCTGCTGTAGCTGTGGCCGCAAACAGTTTTGAAGAAATTGGATAGGTCTTCAGAATATGCTTCAAAAGCGCCTGTGTACGGTTATGCGACAACTTGTTGTTGTTGGCATATCCGCCATCTGGTGATGCATAGCCGTGGAGGGTTATCTTGGTGATGGTAACATCCGAATCGTTCTTCACGAGATCGAGCGTCTTGCGGATATTATCCAGTTCGTTGGCATTGTTGCCCATATCATACAGGATATCCCACTTGTTCACCTTGAAGTTCAAACGGGCAGAACCATTCTCCTTTCTTGCCTTTACGGCTTCTGCCTTAGGCTGTACATAAGCGTTGAAGAGATTCTTCGGAGTAGAGAATGCACGTCCTTCCGCATTCAGAATACCTTCGTCGAGAAGTTGCTGGTTGCAACCGCAGGCATCATTGCTGATGGCGAAGTTTGAGTTCTTCATCCAATCGCTGAACGGAGCGGCGTATTCATAATGAAGCGTCTGTGCTGTCTTGTTCTTACGGAGTGCCACGATGAGTGGGTTTGCTGTAGCCGTTTTCTGGTTACGCTGATAGTAAATATATCTCTTTTTACCCATCACCTCGACACTCGGCATGAAGAGTGTATCCTTTTCGTTGAGGATCATTGGGGTATAGATGAGACCTTTGTTGCTGGCAAGCTGAATTTGGTCGAGATTCAAGTCCATAGCCACTTTCACCTGGTTGCCAACCTTTCTGATTGCCTTATTCTGGATTTTCAGATTCTTGTAAGCCTGCTGGGTATTATCGGCTGATATAGGAAGAGCGATAAGCAAGGCTCCGAACATACTACCTATTATATTATATGTATTCATCTCTGATTCTTTTTAAAAAACATACACTAAGTTGAGGGCTGCTTTCGTCGGGCCCACATAGTTGTGTGCCTTGTCATCTTCAAGTTTATCTCCGCATTGAGCACAGTTAAACTTATCTGCCTTAGAGTAGATATAGCCTACACCAAGTTCAGCTTCCATATTCCAATGTTTCGAGAGAGCCCAAGCGTAGCCGTAAGCTACACCTGCACCGACAAACCATCCTTCATACCGATAGTCTTTCAGCTTAGAGAAATCAGTGCCCAGGAACTTGAAGTCAAGATCCATGCCACCGATGTTGTGAGATCCACCCAAGGCATGGAAGCCGATGAATGAACCCATCATTTTGTTACAGAACCAGTATCTGGCCTCTGGCTGAACGAGCCAGTGTTTCCATTTCTTGTTCTTTGAAAACGTCCAAGGATTGTAGTTTCCGGATACGTCAAGTGTCCATTTTGGAGAAAGACCGA